>Ga0326511_10000217_pt1 | contig 48137 bp, 72 predicted proteins | sample 0_2496_0518_D_FD_203701 | JGI IMG/M metagenome (GOLD analysis project Ga0326511, IMG submission 203701) | Bovine rumen microbial communities from UC Davis, California, United States - 0_2496_0518 | ecosystem: Host-associated > Mammals > Digestive system > Stomach > Rumen | place: USA... | reverse complement strand
TGGCTGTCCTTAATGAAAAGGATCATGCAAAATTGAAGTTCATCTATTCAGCAAATAGTTTGAATATTCCTAATATCGGAGGTGAAACTGCTAAGAAGATTTTTGATTATATTTCTTCAGTAGATCCAACAACTGCTGATTTTTTCAATGAGGCTGAGCCAACGTTGAAATACAATATTTTGGAATGTACTCCTGAGGAGATTTATTTCGGCGCAGGAGCTGGTAAGAATGGTTCAAATGCAAAGAAAGCATTTGAGGAAGTTCTGAAGCAGTTGACTTTGACCGATATTATTAAGTCTTGTTCATTCAAACTTTGTGGTTCAAAGGTTGCTGAACAGTGTGCTAGTTATATTTTGACTGGAGATGCTGATTTTGAACACCTTGCAACTGAAGGTTATCAGTGGGTCAAGAACGAAAATTCAAATGAGCGTAAGGAGATTAACGAAATTTTGAACAAGATCGGAATGACAATTGATGACTTCAAAGTTGTTCATGAAGCAATTAAGAAGAACACTTCAAATCAGATTCCTGTTATTCTGACTGGTGAACCTAACGATTACAAGTCAAAGGGTGAGTTCCTTGCTTGTCATCCCGAATATAGGCAGACTGGTTCTTGGAAGGAGGTACAAATTGTATTTACAAATTCACTTGAGTCAAATACAGGTAAGATGAAGAAAGCTCGTGAGAAGGGTATTGAACTCAGACTTTATTAATATAATATTTCATTATGCCAGAAGTAATCGGATTTGTTAAAGAACAAAAGAGTTATAAGCATCGAAAGATTTGTCCACATTGTGGAGCAATAGTTGAATTTTTTGATACAGAAATTATTATTGATGCAATGGGTATGTGTGTTGTTTGCCCTAATTGTAATAAAGATATTAAATTTTAATGGAAAATATTGATAAAATTATAGAAGAAGATTGGTTACCAAAATCTCTTTTAACAAATGAGCAATTTGAATATGTAAAAACTATAAAGTTGAAGCCACAAGCAATAAAATATATAAAAGAAAATACTGATTTAGGTCTTAAAGAATCAGCATTTTATTATGATATGTATATAAATTAAAAAGAAATATTATGCAAGAGTTTTTGATTTATTTACTTGGCTGGGTTGTATTTATTATTTGTCATTATATATATTGGGTATACATCAATAAAGATGACAGTTATACATACAAATGGAATTGTCAGAAAAACAAGAAACTTATATTATATAATGGACTCAAGTGGGGTGTATTTTCTTGGGTAGGATTATTCTTTTGTATTGCTGCATTTATTGTAGGTGCAATTATATTTGGAATAATAGAATTAGATGAATATATTGAAGATAAACTTAAAAGAGAATAATGAGTTGTTGTGCAAAACCAATTAGAAAGAGTCGTCAGATAAAGTATAGAGAGATATACGATAAATATAAAAGGTTTTTGATTGAAGAAGCAAATGCCCGAAAGACGCCTACAAATTTATCGTCTGCTTCTTATACAATATATGATAACTACGGAAATGATACAAGTTCTGAAACTATTCGAGAACCTTATGTATCACCATATCATTATAGAGAAGAGTTTACAAAAGAAGAAATTCGCATATTAAAGAATATTTTTAAAATCAATATTTAATGGAATACTCAAATATTTTTGGAGATAGAAAATATCGTGCTCATATAATTCTTGAAGAATTTTGTAATAGATATTATGATAATAGTATTTATAGATTATTAAAATTATGGGAGTCAAGTATTAAAGAATATATTAATAATGAAATTGAATCTTATATTGATTTCTATAAATCAAAAGGGACTACTCATTTAATGAAAGACCAAATTGCTAAACTTGCAGAATGGTATGCGGGACAATTTTTTGATACAAAGGTTGAACCTAATGGAGAAATGAGATATCCTGATTATATTATAAATATTGGTAATTACAAAAATGTATATGTTGATTCTAAATGTGTAGCATATATTCCTCGTAAAAATAATGATACAGATAATCCATTAGTTATATATAATAATGGATGCGGTCAAGCATATGAAGCAGCAAAAAATATTTTAGAATTTCATAAAGGCAAAGATAATAAATTTTATTTGTCTTTTATTCTTTATATGTATTATAATGAAGAAGGATATATTGAAGATGTATTATTTGCACCAACAATTTATACAATAGATTTAATGAAATTTGATTGGAATGATTTAAGTACTATTCAATTTTCATTACGTGCCGCAAAGAATGGAAATATAACATTATCAATGCCAACGTTTTTGAAGAAAATGGGTATGTTGACATTAGATGAAAAAGAATTATTGATTGCTACAGCTGCTCATAATTATATTGAAAAACATCCTGAAGAATTTGCAAATGATTGATTTAATTAAAGAACAAAAAGAACTATTTAAAAATCAGATAATAGATTATCTTAATGATGAAATTGATACTACAAAGGAACAATTAAAACATAGTATTGAAAGCTGTGATAAAAATTATTTTAGTGGTGCTTTGGATTCATTAATTGGAATGAAAGAATATATTAAAAATATGTAATGACAGAATTTAAAGATTTTACACATAAAGATTGTTGTATCAATTGTGAGAATTTTTGTTTTTGGGACGGTGACTATTGTTGCTTTCCCAATTTCAAGATTCATCAATATAATATAACATATTATCCTGAATTTGATAGTAAGCCAAATAAAGGATATTTTTCAGATAATCGTATGTTTAGTGATATTGATAATACAATGGTCTTAGGCAAAGATTGTGAAGATTATCACAAATGGGGAACTTATATGTATGTTCCTAATTGTCCTAATGATCATCTTGAAGAATATAAAAGATTCAAAGAATGGGATAAATTATGTCGTCAACTTGAACAACATGTAACAAATAAATGGAAAGACCCTAAAGTAGAAAATACAATTGCTTGGATTCATAACCAATATTTTAACAAATATTATAATTAATATGCAAGATTATCAGATATTAAAAAAGAGAATACCTGTTGATGAAAGATTCCAAAAGGTATATGTATATGATATTGGTGGGTCAACTGTAAATATATTAAGTGATTTACAAGAATATTTTTGGACACAATATATAGAACACAAAGACGATTATAATTTCATGGTTGTTAAATGCAACGATGAAGAGAAAAAATTTGAATTTGAATATTATGTATCTGAAGACGAAGTATTAGAAAAATACAAAACTTGTCAGATGTTTACAAAAGCAGACCGCAGTTCATTCAAATATTGGTTTGCTCACTGGTGCGGTTTTCAATTGACTGCTCTTAATTTGGGTATTTGGAAACCAAAATATTTATTGCATGATATTGAAAAACCATGGCTTAAATTGTTATGGAAAGGTGATTATAAAAGAGTACAAAAATGGCATCGCACACACAATAAACATCATCTTGAATATGGATTAATTCATGGATGGGATGCAATTGATTGGGAAGCATTAATGATTGATTGGGAATGTTGTGGTTTATCAAAACAAGAAGCCCAATTAGATGCTCGTGAAACTCTTGAATATGAAATTAATAGGGATAAATGGAAACCCTATGCAAAAGAAATTGAAAGCCGATTAGAACAATATCTTAACAGATATAATATGTAATTCTAATAATATTTGAATTTTTACAAATAAGTACTATATTATATTTGTAACAAACAAATAAGAATATGCTTACAGTTATTGGGATTATAGTTTTAGTTATTATCGGTTTTGTTGTTTTAGGAATCGGTGGTTGGCTTCTCGAGATATTAGGTTATGTATTTGAGTTTCTTTGGCAAGGTTTTGTTAAAAGCTTAGGTTGTCTATTTTGGATATTTATTATATTTTGTGCGTTATTAGTATTTTGTTTATAATATGAAAATTAAAGTTCCATATTTGAAATTAAAAAATTCAACACTTCAGGATTATGATTCTATTTGTGTTGAAGACATTCATAATATTATTCCCGTTTGTGATAAAGCAGGTAATCCACATTTGTTGATTAATTTTTATGATCATGAATTTTGTATGGATGCATCAACATTTTGTGATGAAGTTGAGGAAGTAATTATTGAAGAATATGACGAAAATTAAATCAAAAGAAGAATTAGATAAGAAAGTTAAAGAGCTGCAAGAATATTTTAATGTTTCACACGATAGTAATCTTGCAGAAATTCAAAAGGTTTTCAAAGATAAATTTAATCAGGATATCTTGAAGGTTGGAGATCATGCTATATTTTATTTGAAGTCTCTTTTTAATATGGCTCCTGAAACTCGCAAGAAATTCAAGAATGATCCAATTCAACCTATTACAATTACATATATTCGACAAGATGTAATATTCTTTACTTGGGATAAGCATCCAGAGTATAATGAAGAATATACAATGTATGATGCTGATTGGTCAAAATGGCTATATCCTGTGAAGATTAAGCTAAGTGATCTTTTCAAGAATAAAGAATATCTTAAAGAGAAAGATTATAATGAGTGGTATGTTCAAACACATATAATGAAATTTGAATCTAAGTTTACAAAGATTATAGATGATATAACTTATGAAGACTGATTTAAGTAAGCAAACAAAATATTTCAAACAAGTTTTTAATCAAAAAACATTAAAATTTGATTTGGAAGAAATACCATTAGGTAGAAATACTTGGTGGTATGTACAAGTTGATTCTTCAATTAGATATGCGTTTTTAAAACATAATTTACAGATTCCTAAATATGTTGTAGTTGAAGATGTAACTCATTATATAACTTTTAAGATATATAGAGAAAACATTAAAAACTTCAAAGAATTACAAGAATATAATAAAAAATTAAATTATGTTCTTGATGAACTTAAATTTCAAGCAGAATGTAATTCAAGCGATGAATATGATGATCCTGATTATTGGGTAAAATATGAATTTAAAATAATGTAATATGAATAAATCAAAAATGATTAACATAATCTTTAATACGATTATGTTGAGTGGTATTGAATCATCAAAAGGTGATATTATGAGTGATGATCCTATAGAAGATAAAGTTTATACAAAACGAATCAATATCAATAAAGATTATGAATTTAAAAATGGTGTAGACATTGTTGAAGTTGTAAGTATTTCAGTTACAGCTGACAATAAATTGATGGAAGGTGTAAATCAACGTAAAGCCCGTATTAATATGAAGAATCGTTCTGGTTCATGGGTAAATATTTTTATGCATGAAGCACCAACAGAATTGATTGAATTTATTTACGATAGTATTAAGTATATAAAATGAGTGAAGTAAAACAAGTTATAGTGTTTCGACATGATTTATTAAAATCATTACGAAAGGGTAAAATTGCTGCTCAGGTAGCACATGCTAGTTTGGGGGCTTTATTGAAACATTCAGATAGATATTGGGATGAAGAAATAAATCATTATAGAATTAATTTTACATTTCCTAAAGATTCAATATTAGATAAATGGTTAAATGGAATATTTACAAAAATTTGTCTTTATGTTGAAGATGAAAAGGAATTATTAGAATTACATAAAAAGATTGAAGCAGCAGGTATACCTTGTGCACTAATTACTGATGCCGGTAATACTGAATTTCATGGAGTGCCAACAGTTACTTGCTTAGGTATAGGACCATGGTGGTCTGAATATATTGATGAATTTACAAAAGATTTGAAATTATTTTAATGAAAAATGATTGGGCTGGACATCCAACAATAGATTATGCTACATTTGAGGCATTCCCAATGATAGTTTTTGGACATAAATGTATTTCTGAGGATTATCAAGATGGCGAAATATGGAGTGATGAAGAATATTGGGGTAGTAGATTATACGATTTTGATGACGACAAATATTATCAAGCTCCATGTTATATACAATCTGAAAAGGAATGGGAAGATTTAATTAATAGATGGAAACAAAATCATGAAGATCCATCTGATGGTAACATATCTGAAGATTATAGGGAATATGACCAAGATGCAATTGATTTTTATAAAGATTATTTAAATTCAGGTAGTACATTAGAATTAGACGAATATTATAAAAAGATTTACAAAAAATGAGAAAGAGAGTAATAGTAGGTGACATGCATGGTATGTTCGGAATTGTAAAGGATATTTACGATTTAGAACAACCTGATGATTTTATGATACTTGGAGATTATTTTGATTCATTTACAATTGCTCCTAATCTTCAAGAATTAGCATATAAGGACTTACTTGAACTTAGAAGATATCATAAGTCATTACATAAAGGTAAGTTCATTATGCTTATAGGAAATCATGATTTGCATTATTTGCCATCACATCATGAGCAATGTTCAGGTTATAATAAAGATACTGCATGGTTTGCAACTGATTTAATAAGAGATGGTCTTGATAGAGAATATTTGCATTTTGCACATATTGATATTACAAATAAAATAATATTCACTCATGCAGGCGTAACACAAACATGGTTTATGAAATGGTGTTATCCATCATTGAATAACATCAATACAGTTGATTTTCCTGCATTTAGACATATTGGCTCAGATTGGTATGGTAATGATAAAAGAAATTCTCCAATATGGGTTAGACCAGAAGCTTTGGAGAGTGATCCATATATTGATGATAACGGATATATTTGGAGTCAGATATTTGGGCATACACATCAAAAAGAGCCATTTATGTGGTCAAAAGCAGATCCTACAGATCCTAATCAATATGGGCAGTCAGTATTTATCGGAATTGATTGTATTACAACATATTATATTGTTGAAGAACTTGATGATAATGGAAAGTTAATCAAAAGACATATAAGGCCAAACAAAAATATTGTAATGTAATATGAAAATAAAGAAAGCACAGTTTTCTACAATGATTAGTGATTTGTGGGGAAGAGATGGTTATCAATCACATATTGAATTAGGAAGAGAATATTGGTATTTTTTTGATGAAAATACTGCAATATTCAAAAAAACTCATCATTATTGGAATAAACTAAAAATTTCATATTTGAGAAGTGGTTGTATGTTTTATATATTTCCTGATGAGCCTGATGTACCCGAAGAGTTTTGTCCAATTAACTGTTTTATTGCATCACAACTTGTTTTAGCAGAAATAGATCCTATTAAAGATATAGGTTTAGATATGTTAGGAAATCTTGAAGCAGCAAAGATTAAATATTGTTTCAACGATGAACATACAATTGTAAACAATTGGCCTAACGAAAAAGAAATAGAAATTGATGAGGATGAACTTTTTAATAAGTTTGGTAAATCAGAAGATACAAATATGATGGCAGAATATCTTTATATTAAAGCATTAGAAAAGAGAGATACTTAAGTATCTCTCTTTTTATTTAGAATTTTGGAATATTAATCTTTGGCATACTCATATTAGGCATGTTTCGATTTATTGAGTTCATCATAGAATTAGGATTCATACCCTTCATCATTTGTGCTTGTTCCTTTTCTTGTCTCTCATTTTCCTTCTCTTGTTGCTTTTGAATTGCTTTAATTTCTTCAAGATATATTTCATATTGATAATACGGCATCTGATTAATTTCAGAAGGTTGAATATGATAATCTTTACAGATATATAAAAAGTTTTTCATCATCTGCTCAGTATCAATTCTGAATGGAGCATAGACTAACAACAAATAAGAATCATAAATTGATTGTTCAGCTGGAGTAAGTATAGAATACTTATTTCTTTCCGAACTTTCTGAACTTTGACTCGTAAGAGAAGAGTTCTTTGATTGAGTTCGGAAATCGGATATTTGATGTTACCTCCTCTCCACAAATAGGACAATTAATAACTAACTTATTAGATGGAGTAACAATAATGTTACGAATAACATCATCCATAAATGAGAACATTTCTTCATCCCAACTCTTATACTTCAAATTAAGCTCTCTGATTTGACGTGCTGCAATTGTTGCATCCTTTGAAATCTTAGGAGTCATCCAAGCAACAAAACGTAAGAATGTTTGGTCAATTTTGAAATTACGATTTTCTTGAAGACGTGCGATAAGCCAAGCTTTAATAGCAGCATCCTTTTCAAGTGTAGGAATATACAATTGAATTGGTTCTTCTCCTTCAATACCAAATTCTGCTGGGTCAATATACCAACATCTATTCTCACGATCATAATACTTCATAACTTCTTCATCTGGGAAGTCATACATTAATGATTGAGATGTTAATTCAAATTCAATTTCATTATCGCATTCTGGACAATAATCTGTATACTTAATCTTTCTCTCACCATTACGGAATGTATATTCACGTGTAAGACATAAGAAGAAAAATCTATCCCAATCACTTAAATTACCCCAAGGAATTGGTTTACCACCTGCTCCTATAATTGCAACACAACTCTTAATAACTTCATTGAATACTTCATCCACAGAATTTGGGTTTTCGTCATCAATATTTGACCAGTTACGAATTGCTTCAACTGTTGCAGGACGAATACGGAATTGCCAATCTTCAGGATAATATGTTGCTCTCTTACCTAAAAGTGCAATATCAACTGGTAACCACCCTTCACGATATTCAATGTTTTTATGAAGATTCTCACCTACACGTGTAAGACCTTTATCTTCAATCATTTTTTCATCTGCATCTTTATCAGCAAATGGATTATCTCCTGGCTTATGATTCAATTTTGTACCAAGATATCTTGCTGCTTCTGATTTAGGTGCTTCTTCAACTGGAGCAGCTTCTTCAACAGGAGCTTCTGCTTGTGGAGTTGTTTCTTCTGGAGCTTCAGGAATTTGTTCTGCTAATACCTTTTCCATTAATTCTTCATCTGTAACACTCATACTAAATTAAAACTCTATATATTTTTTGTATTATTTTCCGATTATATAAAAATATAACTCTACTATGAATATTCTATGATAATATTAAAAAATAGAATCAATTTAACATTTATTTTCAAAAATTAACACAAAATCTTTATATAATTTAGAAAATATTTTAATTTTTTGAATATTATACTATATTTAAATTGTAATAATTATAAAGACAAAAAATTATGACGGATAATCAGTTGAAATTGAAAATTAAGTTTGACACTGCATTTGATAACCTGTTTTATTCAAAAGAGTTTAAGAATGCAATGATAAAGAAATTTGGAATTGTTCCTGCGGGTCTTACATTTGATACTCGTTTTGATGATGATGTTTCTGAGCCTTTCTTTTGTTTGTGCTGCAAGAAATATGGATATGAGTTTTCGGGAGAGCGAGTTGTTGGTGATTATACAATTAACAAATACAAATTTACTCGAGAGATGTTTGAGTTCTGTATGGATTACACCGACAATGTTTCAAAAGAGATTTACAACGAAATGATTAATTATGATTTCACATACTAAATTTTGAGTTAAACAAAAAGAAACGGTACGTCTCACGACGTACCGTTTTATTTTATAATTCTAATAATGATTCTTGTAATGATTTAATTAATTTAGATTTTCTTACTCTTTCTTTTTCTTCCTTTTCATCCCAATCAGGATCTAATGGCATTTGTTCTTTTAAGAAAGCATCTACAAAATCTTTTTTATTATAATCGAATTTACCTTCTGAGTCTTTTTTGATTTTCAATACTGCATCATTTTCATATTCTTTTGTAAGCATACGTTTATAACCTGCACTAAATGCAATCCATGCAGCATCAATACCATCTGTAATTAATTGATATTTATTTTGAAGAATATCAGTAATACACTTATAAGCACCTTTATGTCCTTTTTCTAATACTTCTTCAGGTACTCTTCTTTCTCTATGTTGATTGCCTTGTTTTGCAGTTTCAACATTACAACATACCCAAATTAATGTAATATTATATCCTACAGGCTTTGCATATTTGATAACATCTAATACATCATCAGGATCATCAGAAACCATATCCCAGAGAATATTTGGAAGATTTGAATTATCTTTGTTTCTTTGGTCCCAGAAATTTTTACGTTGTTTGCCTTTCCAACCATGATCTTTTACTTTACTATGAAGTTTGAATGTATCTTCTGATTTACTCAAATCATAATCATATTTATCATCAATCTTTCCAGCCTTTTGTAATTTAATATATTGTTTCTTAAGGTCATCAACATCAACTGATTTGAATGTTGCAAGAATTTTATTATCCTTAATGAAACCTTTACCACTTCCTGGACCACCTGCTAATATGATACATTGTCCATAATTAGATTTTGCACTACCGAAGTTTATTGATTGTTTTTCTAATATAAATTTTAATAGACTTTTCATATATGTTTTAACTTATTTTGATATAATTAAAAATAAATAATTTATTTTATTCTTAATAATTTATTTTATATATTATTTAATTTTTTAATTAATGTTCTATATTATATTTGTAATAAATCAAACAAATATTTATGAAATACGATTTTGCAGTAAAGAAACAATTCGAGAAGTTTATGAATAATACTGTTTGTGGAAAACAGTTGAATGAATATCAGCTTGATTGTGTTAAACGATATATGCAGTACTGTTATGAGGCAGGCCATGCTCAGGGTTATGCAGATAGAATATATGATTCTGAGAATCCTGAATCTGAATATTGTGAAAACGGAATTGATACTCGTACCGGAGAACCATTTTATAAATAATATATGAGTACTTTATTTGAAACATATTATGATGCTTTAGGACACGAGATGCATATTGGGGATCCTGTGTTTATTAAAGTAAAAGGCCACTTTATTTTTGGAAGTGTTGCAAAGTTCGATTTTGATAAAAGTGGTAATATTAAATATGTTGTTATACCAAGTGCAAAATATCTTGCTGTTGGTATTGATGATTTGAAGCGTTCATATAAAGTTTCAGATAGAAATATATTTTTGGCTACAATTAAAAAGAAGAATTAAATATGAAATATACAAATGCTAAGGATGCTCTTAATTGGTTAGTTAATCATCCTCTTGAAAAACTTTATGACCAATATGGAAATTTCTATTTATGGGGTCCGTATTCAAATGTAATTGAATATCATTATGAAGTTGATATTGAAAATTGGATTTGGGATATGGATCGTATAAATGCCGATGAATTTTTAGAATATGATTTGAGTGGCAATAATTATCTGGAAACTATTTGATATGAAAGATATTACAAAACTTGATTTTATTGGAGCTATTAATTTTGATTGGCTCGATAACTGGAAAGAATATAAGGAAATACGAAAAATTCTATTGAAGGTGTTTCCTAAAGAAGATACATGGATTCAAAACTTTCGTTATCGTCGTGGACTTGGTGGCTGGGAAGTAGAAACATTGTATTCCGAATTAAGTAATTATGATATTGAACGACTAAATAAAGCATTCGAAGGAACACTATATCGGATAACGGGAGTTGGATTCAATTATGATTGGGCTGAAACAAAAAATATTCATCCTAATCTTTGTTTAACAATTAATTGGAAAATATAAGAGATGGGAAAATCATAAGTCTGAAATAGAAGATAAAGATACTCCAAATATCTATCCAAAATTTTCATATATTATTTGAATTTTATAAATTAAATACTATATTATATTTGTAATCAATAAATAATTTTAATATGAAGAATTTGACAATACATTTCAAGAATGCTTCCGCCCTTTGTTTGTACTACATGGAAATGGAAGGACAGATTTCCGATGGTAAATATGAGAACTCTCGTCCTTATGATCATTGGAAGTGGATTGGTGATATTGATAAAATGGTAGTTGACGGCACTGTTGGTATTGAGGCTGTTGGTGGAAATTCTCGTTTTTGGCTTGCAAGTTCAAAGAATTATAATTTGAGAGAGTGGCCTGGTTACATTAACAAGTGGCGCAAAAAGAATGATTCTGATTACCGATGGGCAACCCGAATTATTGCTTATGGAAAGTTTGGTCAGATTTATCCTGAGATGACTGAGGAAATTCTCCATTCACTTAATGAGGTTCGAATCCTGTTGGAAGATCTGCAGATTAAGATTGAGATGGGCGAGCATGATCCCGAGGTATTGTTCAAGAAGGTAACTGATTTTTCAACCTGTGCATGGTGTCAGAAATATTACGATGCTTGTAAGGAGTATTTTACTCCTGAGTTTGTAAAGAAGTTCGTTGAGCTCAATTATGACCTTAAGGAAGTCAAAGAGGACGTTAAGTCAATGGAAATGTCAATCAATAAAGATATTAATTTTTTCAAGTTTTAATATGAATCGAAAACAAATAATTACACCGCTTTCACAATGGCCAACAGAAGCAATATTATATTTGTTTCGTAAAAATCGTACATGTTATACAACTGGTATAGTTCAATATTATGAACGTAAAAACAAATTGACGAATAAAATTGAAATTTGGCTACCTATAGGAGGTGTATATCAAAAGGATGATGGGCACTGGGACTACGATATTTTGTATTATGAATTGTTTGACGGAACAAAAGAGGAATATATAAAACAACATACACATACGGATGGAAATTGGGGTTCAGATGAAATTTGGTTTAAATTTGAAGGAATGTATTGGAGAGGTTCAATTCGTGAAATAAAAAAAGAATTGTCAAATCGTCCACATTGCAATATTCATAGTTCTAAGGATTTCCGAAAATGGAAAATGAATTGGAAGAAAGAGAGACAGAATCTGTAATACACCATATTTCAATTAAACATTAAAAAAGGCAGTACTTATGTACTGCCTTATTTTTTAATATATTTTTTAATATAAATGCTCAACAACAAAATTATTTTGCCAATTATATGATTTGTTTGAAACCCATTTAGGAAAATCTGGATATGCTAAATAAATTGCATGTTGTTTATATTCTTTACACCATCTAAATGTTGTAGGAACACATATCTTTTCTGGTGCTTGACCTGTTTCTGTTTCAAGTTCAATTATTCCATTCTTTCCCTTTACAATAACAGGAATATTCTTTGCTAATATTGCTGGTGATGTACTCCAATCAGCATCTCCAAGAATAACTTTAAATTGTACTGGAGCTTTTGTTGGACCTGCACCAGTATTTACCATTTGATTAACAGCAACTCCAAATAATTCATGTACTTCTTTACCAGCAACTGTTAATGGAAGTGTACCACCTGCAGCTTGAATTTCAAAATATCCGATAAGAACATTTTTATTTAATTCTCCATTCCAAGTATTTACTAATTTAATATCAAATACTACATCATTATAATCAAAATCTGATTCACTTGCTCCTAAATCTTCAGCAATAATACGATTAGCACCATTCATATTAAATAATGCAGGAGATATTTTTACTATCCAATCATTGAATATCCAATCTCTATTAACATCCATATTTGCATTAGCATCTTGTCCGATTGGATGATAACCTACAATATCAAAACCTACATAATAAGCACCATCTATTTCAAGTATAATATAATCATAGTAATAATTACTTGAAGATGTATTATGATAACCAAACTGATTATCAACTTCACCAGTACCCATATTAACCATTAATGTAGTTCCAACAAATTTTTCATGTGTTACATCATCAGTATATTCAGTTGTATTATTTGCATTGTTGAAATTATTTACATGTTCATATGTATTGTCATTATAATTCCATGCAATAAGTTGATTCATTACACCGCTTGGATATACTTTTGTTCCTGTACCATCTACTGAAGCTGCAGTTCCTTGATAAACTTGTTGTACCCAATAATTATCCCAAGGTAAATTAAATGTATGTGTAGCACCTTCACGAACTTTAGAAAATTCTGCTACTACTTTTGACTTTTCAGATTCTGTTACATTTACTGGACGTACCCATTCTTGATACCACATATTTCCATTTACATTATGACCACGAGTAGAATGTTGTGTATAGTCAAATATTTCAATATTTTCAAATCCCCAGTCTTGGTCTGAAGCAATGGATCCAAATGTTTTTTCAAAGTTTGCTTTAAATTCAGCCTTTTGAATTTGTGCATAATCATAAGTTTCAAAATCATGTTTCGTACATGACATGAAATTAAAACTTATCATAAAAATAAAAATTAAACTAAAAATAATCTTTTTCATTTTTTATCTTGTTTTAATTATAATTCTTTTATTGGTTTTCTTTTTTGTTTATTAAAAATAAATTAAAATTCTTGTTCATATTTTGATGCTTGAACTACAACATCTTCTCCTTTCTTTTGAGATAATGATACAATTTTCTTTTTTTCAAGTTTAACTCTAATTTTGTGACTGAACATATCATCTCCCATTTCAGCATGGTTAATAATAAATATTGTTTTATCATCTCCCATATTTTCTTGTAAAAGAGAAATCATAATATTTCTAGCATTCACATCCATATTACTAAATAATTCATCAAGGAACAAAATGTTCAAATCAACATTTGCAATAATATTTTGGAGTATACCAAATATAATTGCAAGGTCAAGAGATTTTCTTTGTCCTGTACTTAAATTATTGTAAGAGATTTCTTTATCCCACCCATCAACATAAATATGAGCTTTAAATTCTTGGTCATATTCAATTTTGTAGTTTTGTTCAAGTTTATTAATAAAGAATTGAATTGAACGATTAATATGTGGTATAAGTGTTTCAAGAAGATTATATCGAAGTGTCTTACTAAACAATTCATTCATTTCATTCCACTCCGCAATTTCAAGATCACACTTATCTAATTGTTCTTTAATCTTTTTAATTTTTTCTTCAAGTTCTTTAATCAATACATCATAATTATCATTCAATAATTGTACTGAATCATTATATGATTTAAGTTCGGCATCAATTGCTGATATTTGTTTACGAAGCGCTTCCATATCCTCATCACATTTAATCATTGGTTCATGATATGAATCGTGTGTTTGAGTTTTTGAAATTTCCAAAACATTCTTTTCATGTTCATTCTCCCTATAAATTGCAGCATATTCTTCCATTTTGTTTTTATATCCATCAATATGCTTTTGGTCAATAGGTTGTCCACAAGTAGGACAAATACCAGACTTAAATGTATTATAATGATTCTTAGCTTGTTTACCTAATGTAACAGCTTCAGTCATCTTATCTTTGAATACTTGTATGCGACTATCGAACTCTTGGTCTTTATGTTCACGTTCCTTTTTTAATTCAGCCTTCTTATCTTTTAATGCTACACCTTGGTCAATTAACAATTTACGTTTATTTTGCAATTCCTCAACATTTAATGATTCTTTCAATTGCATTGTCTGTGCATTTTGTTTTTGTTTAAGATGCTCAATTTGTTCAAGATTTTCATCATATACTGATTGCAATCGAAGAGCTTCATTTTCTTGTCCTTTTCTTTCAATCTTTACTTCATCATTATATTCAGAGAATAATTTAAATCCGAAAATATCATCAAGAAATTGTTTTGTTTCACCAACACCCATAGATGCAAGACTATTGAATGCATTGAATGAAATAATGCACATCTTTGTTACTGCAAGTTTAGGAATATCAAATATTTCTTCCTCAAGTATTAATTGTGTATCTTTTTTATTTGATGCAGATAATGTTTTACCATTAACTTCAACAATAAGAGGTTCACGAATATTTCTTATAATATGAACTTCTTTATCTTTTGATGTCAAATTAATTTCTACTTCGCATGCTTTACAATTCCATGCAACAAGGCCTGGGTTTGTTTGTCCTTTAACATTACCATAAAGACCCCATATAAGTGCTTCACCTATTGAGGTCTTTCCTGAACCAATTGGCCCAGATAACTTGATAAGACCTTTCATCTTATCAAAATCAAAATAATGAGAACCGTAAAGTGACTTAAAATCTTTAATAGTAATATTATGTATTGTCATTATTGCTCTTGTAATTTTTGTTTAATCAAATTATACTTATCATCCAAATGTGCAGGAATATTACTTTCAATATAAGTTTCAATATTTGTATTGAATCCTTCTGCTTTCAAAGTTTCAACATTTGTATCATCATCAATAATGTGTAATCTTATATTAGCATTAATATATGTTGTCTTTAATTCTTTAAGATATTCAACATATTTTGCTTTATTGATATTATTTGATGATATACATAATTGAACATATGAATTATTAAAGTAATCTTCCTTTAATTCAAATATCTGTTCATTATATGCTCTCTTAAATTGTGGTGTTATAATATTTTTAACTTTATCAACTATTTCATAATTCTCCAATATGTATAAATATCTATCTTGATTTACATCATTGAATGTTAATGAAACTGCTGCACCTATATTATGTAAATTACAAAGTTGGTCTTCAACAATAAAATGTATGTGACCCGAATAAATAGGTGTTCCTTTGAAAGATGCTATTCTGGCTCCTGGCCAAGATGTCAAATCAGTATGACAAAATATTGCTTTTACTTCATTACCAAAATCATAACCATATAAAAGTTCATCAATATGATCTGTATTTTCGGTCCAATACCATGGAAGCATCAAACAACCATCTTCAGTTATAATAGGATCACTGTTTACAATTGTAAGATTTTTATGCACTGATAAAAATTCTGGAGTAAACAACATATTATATAAATTATATTCAGCAAACTCTTCAAGTGGAGAATAATAGTCATGATTACCAGCAATCATAAAAAAATGTACGTCTGGAAATTGAGTTAACATTTGACGTACTTTCTTTTGAAGTTCAATTCCTACTTGTTGATTAATTGAATATCTTATATCATAAATGTCTCCTAAAAATATAACTCTTTTAATTTCTTTGTTTTGTATTGTTTCAAAAATTTGCTTATCAAAAAATTCTAATTGAGACTCGAGCCATGTTAGGGAATTATTTTTAATCCCTATATGTAAGTCTCCCACGACTAATGTTCTCATTATTCATAAAATATTTTTATTACTTAATGAGATTAATTTGTTTAAAAATAGTTAAATTTATTCATTTCTTTAAATAATTTCCAACTTATTTTCATGGATAATTTATGTATAATATTTGAATTTTATAGATATTTTACTATATTATATTTGTAATAAAATTGAGAATATGAAAAGATATAAATTCATTAAAGATCGTACTGCTTCACCAAATGAGGTTTTTGAAAATCTTAAAAATGGTGGTTTGAAGTTGTTATGCTTTAATCAAGTTACGGGTTTGTGGAGCCAGGTTGCTTGGTGTGGTGATAATACAATTGAAGTTATTACAATTAAAGATGATAAGCGTTATGCTGAGTATTTCGAGCATTTCCCATATCATGATTTGTTTCAGTTGAAAGCAAATACTAATTTTTTCAAGAACAAGACTTGGTGGTTGGGTTATATTGAAGATTAATTATGGCACAGCAAATAAAGATTACATTTGAAGTTACTGATGATTTCATTAATCATTGTAAACGTATTCAGAAAGAATATGGAATGACACCGCAACATTTTGCTGAAGAAGCAATATATTATTTTCAAACTGAATCTTGGTCATTTATAAAATCAATGACTGTTGATACACCATTACAGGAAAGACCAATTTGTTATACTCCTAAGAAACAATAATATGAAGAAAGATTATTCTAATTATACCGTGCAAATTTATTTGGAGCCTTCCCCAATAAGTCTTAGACAAATATTTTGGAGAATTAATCCTAAAGAATTGAATTGGTGGGAACGTAATTTTAAAAATCCATGGCGTCATCTGTATCATCAATGTATGTATCATATGAATCCATATTTTAGTACTAAACAATATAAAGAATACGGAATTAAGAATTTAAAAACTTATGCAGATGTTATCAATTATATAAATAGTGAAGAGAAAAAGGCTCGAGATGAACATAATGATTATGTTGCTAAAGGTATAATTTGGGATGATGAACCTATTTATGATTAATTATGAAACATAGAATTAAATATAATGATCCGACAAATGATGGGTGGCTATGGTTTACTCCATTTGTAATATTTGCATTTCTTGCTGCATTTATTGGTGTAAAGGGAAAATGGGTAATTGAACAAAAGAAACATTGGTGGAATAAATGGAAAATTATTGAAGAATATGATAATGCAAAAGATGCTTATATCAAATATTTCAAATTGCATTATGATATTGATATTAAAGAAAGCATGGTGTTTCCACATAATCGAAAGAAAGGAGAATTTGTAACTTGTCATCTTGAATTTAAATATAATAGTTATTCAACAGATTATAAATATACTGTAGGATATAAACCAAGAAACTATGTAAATTATTATCATTGCTGTTATTCTTCCGAATCTTATGAACAAGCTTTGATGAATCTTTATTGTGATATGGAACTTAAGAAAATGTTAAATAAAAATATAAAGTAATTATGAATATGGAAAGCATAAAGAATGTTATTGAAATTGTTAAGAAGCCTTCAAATCAATTTGAATACGAAGAGCATTATTACTTTACAGGTGTTAATCTTGAGTTTAATGGAACAACTATTGAAATGACAGGCGATGTCTGGGAAGCTGCTAAATTCAAGGACATGACCTCAAATGAAGCTGCAGCTTGGTGTAATTTTATCAAAGCAATTCTTGGTAAACGCTATGAAATTAATATTAAAACTATTTCACTAACATATAATCTTTAATATAATGGAAGCAAGAGATTTTAGAAATGTATTACTTTTTATGTGTAATAAATGGAGTAAAGGTGAAAGTAATCTTATTTTCAACGGTGTAGATTTTGACCCAGATAAGTGGCAATATTCATTAGGTTGGCATATTTGGAATAAATGGCTTGAATACTGCGAAAATCATCATGGATCACTTGATTGCATTACTGCATTTATTCTTGAAGGACTTGATAATGATTGTTTACAGAAATTAATTAATAGATCACAAGAATATTATAATAAATAATGAATTATAAATGGGTTATATGAAAGAATTTTGTAAAGATTTTATGGGCAATGATCTTAAAGTAGGAGATTATATTGCAGTTAGTGATAAAACATATTCAAAGACCCCATATATAATTTATGGACAAATTACAAATATTGAATATGAATACACAAAATCAGGTGATTGGTCTTGCACTAATATTGATTATAAATTTATTGGAGAATCAGATGAATATCCTGATGTTTTAGAAAAGAATAATTTCAAAACAGAAAAATCACATTGTTGGCAGCCATCAAGATATTCAATTTCTAAGAAAGGATATTGTAATATATTAAAAGTAAATAGATAGTATGAGTGCTATATATAGAATTGCTAAAAAGATTCAAAAAATAATTGATAATATAATTTTTATATTTGAAAAGTAATTATGTTTACTAAAGAAGATTATAATCGTTTGCCTATTGATGTAGTTGTTAATCTAATTAACCAACTTGAAGAGGAACGTGATATGTATAGGGATAAGTGGCGCAAAGTTGGAAAAATGTACGAGAATCCAACAATTCATGTAACTACACAAAAGGAATTAGATATGCAAAAAGCAAAAACAGAAGCAGACCGTGCAAGAATGCAAATGTATAATTCTATATTATTATAACTATGTATACTGAAGAAGATCTTAAAGGATTATCTATTGAAGAATTGATTAATTTGGTTAATCAAATAACCGAAGAAAGAAATCTTTATAGAGACAAATGTAATAAATTAATTGAACAGAAACAAAATCATGTGGAAACGAGAAGAACTGTCAAAGACATTATTGACTCGATGTCAGACGTGTGTTAATGGTGGGCAGAATAAATTTCCTGATTGTTTAGATTTTGACCCAACAAAAAATTGTTATTATTTTGATGACATCAATGATGATGATCCACGAGAAGAAGATTATGATTGTGGAGCATATATGCATATTGATGATTATAATGAATTAAAGCAATTAACAAAAAAGAAATAATATGAGACATTTTATTGTAATGTGTGATTCAAATGATGCAGATTATATCACAAATATAGTTCATGTATCTGAAGAGGATGTAGAGAAATTCATGCCGCTTATTAAGGCAATTGAAAATTTTGTACCTTATCCTACAAGATTTGGTATGTGTTATCATAATTGGGATGGGATGCGTCCAGATTTACATGATTCACACGGAATTAAAAATTGCTATGAAGTATATTCACAATTCACAAAAGAATATCTTGATGAATTTTTTGATAAATTTTTGATTGGATGTTGTCCTGATTGGGCATGTGGACCTGAGATGATTAATTCAATTCATACAATTCATAAGATTCAAGAAATCATCTTAGGAGAAGAATTAATATATGCAGACTATAAAAAACTACAAAGTAGGGAAACATTAAATCCAAAGAATGTAGAATTTATGAAACGTCGTGCAGAAATTCAAAATTATAAAAATGCAGAAGGAGTACCATTTAATACAATTAAATTTACAGATATGACTCCTGAAGAATCTGCTATGTATGAAGAATATAAAATACTTTGGTCAAAATATCAATAAATTATGTTTCATTATTTCGGAATTGTATTAGGATATTGGATATTATCCTGTATTTATATTTTAATTGGAATTGGGTTTGCTTGTGCAAATGAAAGTAAATGGTCAGACAAAAAATATGAAGTAATAATCAAACTTTTTTATGTTTTACTTTGGCCAATTGTTATATTATTCTTTCCAATTTGGCTTATTGTAAGATTTATAAATGTAAGTATTGAAAGACAGCAACGAAGAAAACGAATAGAAAATGATTAGATATATTCTTATATTGTTTTTATGCTTATGCTCATTGAATATCAATGCGCAAAAGATTTACTATGGAAATTCCACAATGAGATCTGATATTGTATGTAATGTTAAAAACAATACATTATATAATTTGGATTCACAAATGTCATCAAACATAATTGTTAGATTTGATGGCACTTATGTATATAAGGGAAATTCTAGAATGAACTCTGATATTATTGCAACATGGCATAATAATAAATTATATAAAGGAAAGTCAACAGCCATGTCAAATATTTTAGTTACATATAATAACGGAATATTTTATAGAGGAAATTCAACAATGTCTTCAGATATTTTGTTTAAGTATAGAAACAATAAAGTATATAGAGGCAATTCATTTATGACTTCCGATATTATGTTGACAACAGAAAATAAAGTTCACCCAATATATATTTTACTTGTTCTATTATAATTTTCATATATTATTTGAATTTTTACAAATAAATTCTATATTATATTTGTAAATTAAACAAATATTAAAATGAAAACTTACAAGACAGTTAAAACGAACGAAAAATGCATGAGTGACTATGATTTAAACAACTATATTGAAAATGGTTGGAATCTCGAGCATTTTGCTACTATGTCGAAATTTAACGGAACTGATTGGGATTTTTATTATATCTTTTCAAAGGAGGTTTAATTATGTACGCATTAATTAAAGGAACAGGAATGTTTATTGGGGTTTTCTCATCAAAGAAAACAATGCAGACACTTATTGAACTTCTTATTAAGGAAGATCATGAAAAGAATGGTGGACCTTGTGGAAACTTCAATTTTCGTTGGATTAAGTTCAAAGCTGACCAGCCTTGGTTTACAATAAATGGTGTTGAACCTCCTGCTGAAACAAATGCTTTACTTTCACTTTCAACAATGCATACTGAGAAGTTCACTCATAAAGTACTAACTGATTGGTCTACTGGTAAGATTATTTCGCTTGATTCGGATCGTACAACAAATATTTAATTATGCTGCTAAATAAAGTTAAAGAGAAGGGAATTGATTTATATATCCTTATTAAGGATGATATGAAAAATCTTTATATTCCATATCCTTTTATGGTTCATGCAAACTATGATTCATTTCAATTGATTTTCAAGTTTGAAGATTGGAGTGGAATAATTTGTGATGGGAAGGAACATATTCAGACAATTGCAGAATATATAAATGCTGATGATGTAGTATTATGTAAGTGGCAATCCGAAGATTTTGATGAGCTTTTGAACATGGTTAAAGAGTGGAACGATAAACATAAGATAAATGAAGCAGCTTAAAGATTATACAACAGTTGAAATACTTGAGGAACTTCTCCGAAGAGATAAAGCAGGAGACAGTGGATTTCATATGATGTCAGAAAGTACAACAAGTTACACATTTAAGTTTTGGAAATTCAATTAAAATAATTTAAGTGAAATGATTATTAAAATTATATTGCTTATTATATTTATTGCATTATCAATTTGGATGTTAACAATCAATTGTATAACAGCAAAAACAAAGAGTCAGATTATAATTGGTTTAGGGCTTTGGATTCTTGGTTTATATATCGGTTTAGGAATTAGTTCATTATTTATAAATAATTAATATGTATCATTTTGTAAAGATCCGTTTTTGTAGAGAAAACAAATCATATTGGTATTTGAAACCAGAATGTAAACAAGATATTGAAGATCATTTCAATATAATTGTAAATAAAGATATTGCAATGGGTACTTATGAGCGAGTAAATAATGAATATATTTATAAATCATCAGACGGATCTATTAAACGTAATTACCTTAAAAGTTATGAAAGTAATTGGGCTGCATCAGTACAATGGATTAACAATATTTTTGGAGAAGATTGGAATTTTATTGCGCTGAAACTTCGAAGTAAAACATATGATAATCGTATTGAAGATTTTGAAAAAGGACGCAATATGTATTTATCAAATGGTCTTCCAATTTTTATTTGGCCTATTAAAAATGATGGTTATTGTGAAATAATTGAAGAGAAATTTGAAAATGAATTGATATATCCAATTGAAGAACATAAACATTTTGCTGATGTAGTATATAATTGTGATAGATGCTCAAAATGGACAGCAAAAATCGGTAATAGAGAAATTAAAGACAAAGATGGAAATAATTGGTGGTACACAAAACATGAAGCCGAAATTGCTGCAAGATGGTTTTGTAATTATCTTGAATATAGAATAAGAAATGATTATGAAGATTAATATAAATACAGTCAGCCAGGGAGACTATAAAATCTGTACTGATGAGACCTGGACGAAATATCCCCGATACGATCCAAATTGATATTTCAAGTACAGAGTCAGCCAGGGAGACTATAAAAACTCATCTGAAGAGACCTGGACGAAACTTGATTCTTTAAATGCATTTGCTTGTGAAAGTAGATGCATTTTTTATATAAAATTAGCATAATTTTTCTAATAATATTTGAATTTTTAATAAAGATTACTATATTATATTTGTAATCAATAAATAATTAAAGAATATGAATACAGAGAATACAGCTACACCGCGTCAAAGATGGGCATTGTTTTGCATTACTAAGAAAGACTATCGTAATGAAATTCTTTCAAAGGAAGAGGCCGCTCGTTTGATTAAGGAGCTTGGAACTCCTGATTACAAGAAGAAGTCAAACAAGAGCCTTTCCGCTGAGCTCCTTGATTATCTGAAGGAACATTTTGATGAGATGTTTGCTGGAGCTGTTAAGTCGCTTTCAGTCAAATCAATTCTTGAGGATGATGACCACGTTCCTGCTGACAAAAAGAAGCGTTATGCATTCATTGGTTTCGGCTGTGCAATTACATATTTCAAGTACCGCAAAAACAATAAGCGAGCTGAGGAGATTAACAAAGCTCAGTCAAAGTTCCGTTTCGGTGAGATTGAGAAAATGTTCTTGAGTAAGTTTACTGCTAAGGAGCGTAACTATTACAAAAATATCGGTTGTCCACTTGAGGCAATTTGGACTCAGGACCAGAATATGCAGCTGTCCTATTATCATACTGTTCGTGAGTTTGCAAAGTCAAAGGGAATTGAGATGGAGGTTATTTCAAGACTTGATTAATTATTAAATAAAATAGAATATATTATGTATAGTACGTTTAATATAAATATTAACGATTTAAAGGTAATTGAGTTTTACCCTTATCCTTCAGTTGTTCTTTATACACTTGGAATGTATGATGATGTATGGAGCCCAGGTACAGGTGATAAGAAAGTAAAGGTATTATTTGAGAAGGTTCTTGAGAAAGCAAATAAGGAGCATAATGCAAGTTTCATGGATAATAAAATTGCTTTCAAAGTAGTTCACGTTCCAACTGGCTGTAAGTTCTACATTGGTTGTAAGGACGGTATTTATCGTTTTGGTTTTGGAGTTAAACAAGAGTACGATCGTAAAATTATTCTCTAATGAATACAAAGACAAAAACAAACGGAATACATAGAGATAAATATCTTTTTCAGCCTACTAAGTATGATGAAAATGATAATCTTTATTGTGCAATTTATCGTAATGAGGCACATGGTACTAAATGTAAAATGACAATTCTTTATAAATTTGATGAGTCAACATATGATATTATATGGGTAGAGGAAGGTTGGCTGAATCATAATCACAAAAAACTTTTGAATTGGTTTTTAGAACAGTATGATTGGCTGTAAATAATTTTATTGACTTTACTATTTTATATAAAAATATATGGTAATAATCAAATGAGTTTACCTCCAATTAAAGTAGATTTTGAAAATGCAATCAAAAATTACATAAAAGAACATCTTAAAATAGAAATTGAATATACATCTCCAGCAGGTTTATGTGATGGTAAAATAAAAGCAACACTTAAACTTGATGGAGAAGTTATAGATTCAAACGAACATAAAATATTTAAAACATTCTTTTGATTATGCGTGAATTTTTTGAACTTGTAAATGAATATCCTTGGACAACATTTTTGTTAGTTATGGGATTATGCTTTATATTGGGAGCATTAGGTGAAGCAATTCATGGACCAAAGAAAACAATTATAATTAATCCCGATAAAAAAGATAGAGAAGAATATGAAACTTGAAAAACATGTAAATGTATTGAAGATTATGAAATTGAAGATTTGATATTTCATAAAGACAGAGAATATCAGGTAGATATATTTCCATTATATTATCAAGTATATCAGAATGGTGGATGGAATGATTATATTTTTATTGAAGATGAAAATGTTTTTAATAAATATTTTAAGTTAATTGAATGATACAGGAACAAGAAATATTAAATGAAATACAAGCCATAAGAAAGAAAACAGAATTATTAGCAAATCCTTTGTATAGTGATTTTGTTGGTTCTCATTTTTGGGGAGATATTGATAAACAATTACAAGATATTGAACATAAGTTATTAAAAGATAAAGAAACTTATAAATGGTAACAAAAAAGGAACTCTTTCGAGTTCCTTTATTTTTTATTTAAGATTATCTTCAATTAGTTTAATTTCCTTCTTAACTCTTTCAAGATATTCTTTTGCATCGCGAATTTCTGAATCAGAGTTTGCTCTATCATATTTACCCCATTCTTCTGGGTGTTCAGAACCTTTTGATTTAGCTCTTTCAACAGATCTATCTGCAGAACGTTTTGAACCCATAGATTTGTAGAATTGTTCATATGCATAAGATACATATCTCATTAAGTTTGATAAATCAAAACGTTGGTCCATGTTTTCAGGTTTTGCCATTACTTTTTTGAATAATTCAACAACATCATCATTTGCTTTTTTAATTTCATCAAATAATATATTAGGATCTGATTGAAGTTTTTCAGCTTTAATTTTCTTTACCATTGTAGAATATCTTGCTTGTTGGTTTTTAAGCAAAGTTTTCATACTTGCTTCGTCCATTTCAATTGAACCTTTTTGAGCATCAGTACGATCTTTATGAAGTTCATCATAGTCTTTTATCATCGAATCAGTTATTTCAAGAACATAAATATCAAAGTCTTTAATTAATTCAATTGTTTCATTAACTTTCAAAGAACGTACGTCATACTTATATTTCTTTTCAGTTTTTTCTTGAACACCTTTTTTCCAACCTTCTGTTGCAAAATAATATACTCTAACATCACCTAAAGTCTTTGCATAACCTTTAATGAATGCAACTATATCTTTTGTACCTGGAGCACAAACAATCATATCAGCTATTGTTTTCTTTGCGTAAACTGATTTTAAGAACTTAACAAATTCTTTATCATCACCTTTATATTGTTTGAAATCACTATCTTTAATTTCAGACCATTTCAAACCACGAATACCTGTTTTCTTATCACCCCATCTTGGAGTTTCTGTTAATGGACCAAAAATAGATGCAAAAGATTTTGCTGTTTTTGTCGGTGTTCCAGAATAACCTTGTTCTTTATAATGAGCAGCAGTTTTCTTGTCGTTTTCTGCATGTTCCTTTTCAGCATCTTTAATTCTTTTAGCAAGATCAGTTAATAATGAAGCTTGAAAGCTTTCATCAATTTCCATTATATCTTGTCCTTCTAATATTGAATATTCTTCAAATACTTCTTTATTGAAGAATTTATCTAATAATGATTCTTGTAAACTTAACATATTTATAAAAATATTTTTGAATTGTTTATTAAAAATAATTTATTTCTATATTATATATTATAGAATATTTTAACATTATACTTAATAAATTATGGATAGATTTTGCGTATCATTTCAGTATCATATAGGACAAGAAGTATATTTTTTATACAAAAATTATCCTAAACGTGGTATCATTAGAGAAGTAAATATTTCTATAAAAGATATGAATGAATATAGAAATACAGTTACTCCTGTTATAACTTATAAAATTAATGATACTTGGTTTAATGAAAGAGATTTATGGGATGATAGAAAACAATTTCAAAAATGGATAGATGAAAACCTTTGTTATACAAAATATATTGACCATAAAGAAAATTATTGTTATTGGAATAACCAAAAAGTTTTTCTTATAGATATTATTGAAAGAACAAATAATAAGCATCCTTGGAAGAAAAAGAAAATAGCAGTAATTTTTTATACTGACGAAAACAATAAAGGATATTTTAGATATGTATTGTGGGAAGATATAAAAAATCCTATATATGAACAAAATTATATAGGAAATACAAAGTATGGATTAATGAAAACTTATGGACATAATTATATTGAAGATGGAATATATAATTTTGTAAATTATGATGGAATTAAATTTTAATATTTAACACATATTAACTATATTACAGATACAAATTTAAGTTATAGATAAATGGACGATAAAAGATTTTTGAAAGATAGTGACAATACTGGGCGTTTTATTGTAAAATCAAAAATTACAGGAAAGAAATATTATATTGAACCTATTGGAAATTCACATGCTGCTGATTGGGGAGATTTAGACCCAGCAACAAAAAAGATGACAGGTAATTATGGAGAAAGATATGAAGGTTGTGTATCTGAAAAGGATTCATTAATTACTGAAAAAAATGGATTTGAAAAAATTGAATTATTAGGACCTGGTGTTTCGCCAATGTCTGAAATTGATAGAAGAGATAGAGAATATCAAAAACAAATGGGTTTATAATATGTTAGAGTCATTAGTAGCAATTAATGTAATATCAGGAGATAGAATAATAAATAAAAACGGTACTCCATTATTGTTTTATTGGGATGGAGAACAAGATATATATGAAGCTTTGAAATCAGGAAATGAATTCATTGATTATTTGATGCATACAGTTATTAACAAAGATAAATATACTGATGCATATTTTTCTTTTTTCAAATATTATCTTGATGAAGAAGGTAAGGAGAATTATCAAGAAGATAAAATCAATATTCAAGATTTCTTGAAACTTAAAGATTTACAAATTGAACAAAGTCTCTTTTATAAAGAATATTTATTAAATCATTTCTTATATCTTTATAAAAGTGCATATCATGAGGATTATAAAGAGGATATATCAATTATGGGTATTGATGATGCTGTACTTGATATATATGATAAGATTCAAGAGAAATATCCAAAAAGAGTAATTAAGAGTACCGTAATTAATTATATTAGAAGCGAGCTTCAAAAAACAGATGGTATTTCAATTGAAAATAGTGATTGGATTGTTTTTCAATTAGAAAATCTGTTAAATGAAAGAGAATAAATAAATTATAATATATAATGAATTACGAATTAGATTTAGCAATTAATTACCAGACATTTGATAATTTTAAGCAAAAAGGAGCATTAATTTTGCAAGGTTTATTCGCTGGTGGACGAATGCTTGATTATGCAAAGTTTTCAACATATGCAATGATTACTCCACTTAATGAACGAAATAACAAAATTAATGTTGAAGAACAAGATCGTTTTAATAGAGCGAAAACAAATTGTTTGATTTATGATCTTACATACAACAAATGGAATCCTGGGAAGTACAATAAATTATTTATTTATTATTCAATAACATCCCGAGATACAGGTTGGTATGGGTATGTATTATATAATACTGAAACAGAAAAGACATTTAATAAGTATTGTATTGATTATTCAGACGATAAACTTTATCAATATATTTATAGAAATTTGATTGGTTTAGCTGATGATAAAAAATATGAATATTTTAGTAAACGTTTTGATGCATTAAAGAAAAAGGATCTTAAAAATGTAAAGACTATCAAAGATTATAATGAAATGAAAAAATATTATGAAGATTTTATAAAACTTCCATTTAATCCTTTACAGAAATTTACTGAAGATTAAAATATATTTTTAAACAAAACATGGCAGAAACAACAGCTGGTGGTGCGGGAGGAGCATCTCAAATTGATTTAACCGAAACCAATCAGAAACTTGATGAAATTGTTAAAGCATTAGCTGGAGATCCAAAAAAATTAGTTAAAGAAATTGCAATAAAATTATATGCAAATTCAGAATTTGATAAGTCAGGCAAATCTGCCGTACAATTAGCTGATGCTGCAATTGAACGTGCAAAGATATTAGTAGCAAAATTAGGTTAATGATATTATGAAAAAACTTTACATTTTTTTAATTGGCTTAATGATGATGTTTTCATTAAGCAGTTGTGAAACATATACTTATGCAACAACACAAGACGATATATATGTTGAAACTGAAGTAGATGTAGTTCGTTCAAATGTATCATTTGATGTTATAATACAATATGGTACTCCTTATTATAGAGATGATGTATTGTTATATTATCTTTATAGAGATATTTATTATTACCCATTTTATTATAACAATTATTGGTATGTAAGAGCATATCGTCGTCCATTTACTCATTTTAATACAAGGCCTTATTTTAGACCGCATAGATATGATTATAGATTTAGCCCAGGACATTATAGAGGATTTGATAGGCCAAATAGACCTATACCTCATTATCGTCATAATCCAAATATGCGCCGTCCTGATTATCCTCCAAGACAACCTCGTCCTGATGTAGGTAATCGTAGACCTAATCAACCAAGAATTAATGGAAATCGTCCACAAAGACCACCACAAATACGTCCTAATACAAGAACAAATCAGCCGAGAATTGATAGAAATCAAAATAATCATAGTAGAGGTGGAAATTTTGGTGGTAGACGATAAAAAATGATTATTATTTATTGAATAAAGATAACGATAAAACTATTTTAATATTCGTTATTCAATTTTAATATTAACTTAAATATAAAACAACGTAAAATGAAAAAGACAATTTTTGCTTTAATTTTTGCAATGATGTTAGGTTTCTCAGTTGCAAGCTGTAATGGTTGTGGAACTGGAGCAACTACAGATGCAGATAGCACATCAGTTGACACTGTACTTGTTGATAGCACAGCTATAGACTCAGTTGCTGCCGACACAGTTGCAGTAGATACTACAGTAGTTGCTGAGTAAAAAAGATTATTCAGATGTAGTATAAGGCAGGCCAAATCCTGCCATTTTTTATCTTAATAAATTTCATATATTATTTAATTTTTTAATATATGTTCTATATTATATTTGTAACAAAATTGATATTAAATGAATACAAAAATTAATGCTGCTGATTGGGTTGAAGTCAAAAAAGTTAAAATTGATGGTTTAACTTTTGAATATGAATTGCGTAAGCATCACCCAAGCGTTAAGATATATGAAGAGGTAAAATATTTCAGAAATATTAAAACAAAAGAAATTGTTGAAGAAACACATGCTTATGGCCCAGATATTAAATGCAAGCCGTTTTACAGTTATTGGAAACTAAAAGGCAGCAATTATCTTCCTGACGGAACACATCAAGCAAATTATTGGTCATTTCATGATGAAACAAGCAAATCAATTTTTAATAAATAATATGTTAGCACAAAAGGTAAATGTTTCAAAGACATCAACAAAAGATCCTGAAATTATCGAAGCATGGTTGAAGTCAGGTAAAGATCTGACAGTCACTGTAATGGATGGAACTATGAGATTGTGGCTGAAATGGGGAGTTGTTTGGATGGAAGATAGATGTTCAGTTGCAGATCCTCTTTATGATGGTCGTTACAAACAACAGAATATTATGGAGATTCCATTTGATGAGTTCATGGAGAAATGGGTTTATAAGGACAAATTTGAATTTTCATTAGTAGATTAATATTATATGAAATTTAAATAGTAAATTTGTTTTATTATATAAAGCAGGTTTACTATTTTTAATTAAATATATACTTTCATACATATGCCAAAAAGTAAATTAACATTAATTGTTGATGGAAACTGGCTTTTGATGAGTAGACTTTCAGTATTAAATAATAGGTATGTTGATGAATTTGAATTAAATCAAGAACTTAAGTTAATGCTTATAAAATCTATCAATGTCGTACTTCGTACTTTCCCAGATATTGATAATGTAATTTTTGTAGCAGATGGTGGATCTTGGAGAAATCAAGTTCCTATGCCAGAATGTCTTAAACGAGAGGAAACATCAGGAGTAATAGTTGACTATAAAGGAACACGTGTAAAGTCCACAGATATTAACTGGGATTTATTATTTGAATCTTATGGAGATTTTATAACAACATTACAAAGTTGTGGCATTACAGCTTGTCAAGAACAAGGAATTGAAGGAGACGATTGGTGTTATCATTGGTCAACATATTTAAATTCACAAGGAACAAATTGTATTATTTGGACAAAAGATAATGACTTAAAACAATTAGTCAATATTGATTCCAATAAATGTTTTACTGCATGGTGGAATAATTCAAATGGATTATTTGTTAAAGATTTTCCTGAGGAAGAATTTAATTTCTTGTTTAATACAGAATTTAATATTAATGAAGATATCTTAAATACTCTTATTAATAAGTCAACTTCATTTACAAAAATTCAACCATCAGAAATAGTTGTAGATAAAATTATACGAGGAGATGCAGGTGATAATATTGCGCCTATTATATTAAGAAAAGCAAAAACTAATTCTACTCGTTTATTTAAGGTTGCAACAAAAGATATTGATTATTCATTAGATTATAAAGATGATAATGCTGTAAATAATTTCATTCATAATCTTATTAATTCAAAAAATTATGCAGGTCGAATAAATAAGTCTGAAGAGGATATTATAGAGCATTTCAAATATAATAGAATCCTTGTTGCTCTTGAAAAAGAATCTTATCCTCAAGAGATTTTAGATATATTTGAAAAGTATCACGATTATAACATAAGTAAAGATACATCAATAGCTGAAAGTCAAATACAAGCAAAAAGTAACGGTTTACATGGAATAATTGATATAATATAAGTGTTAATAAATATTAAATATTTACATACAATAATAGCTAGGAAATATCTTCCTAGCTATTGTTATTTATTCCTCTGGCACGGTTAAAATATAAAATAATTAAAATATATTATAAAGAAAAATAGACCGTGATAAAGGAATGATTTACTGCTTCATTCCGTAGATTACATTAATAAATGATTCTCCAATTGTTTCTTCAACATATTCTTTAGCTGCAGCAAGATTCAAGCTTTCACTAACATTAGGAGACCAAATATACAATATATCATCTTCTTCTGAATATTCACTATTGATATGATAGTTTTCTTTAATGTATTGTTGTGCCTTTGATATATTGTCATTTAATCCTAAAAATGTTTCTACAAGAATTTTTTCATTTTCCTTACTCATCAATTGTATCTTCAATATTTTTGTGCAATTTGTCCTTGAGAACTTCAGTTATTTCTAAAGCTAATGCTTCGACATTTACATAGTTCTTAATGATATATGCAGAAATATCGTCAATGTTAACATCTAAAAATTCAACCAATGTATTGATTTGAGCTTCTGGAAAATTATCCCATTTAATATTAACATCAATTTGTGGATATGAAGATAGCTTATCAAATACCTTTTTAATAATTTGTTCATTATTGATAGGAGCTACTGTAGGTGTTGCTTGAGGTACTAATGGATCTACCCCATACATTTTTTCATATTCCTCAATTGCCCCAATATCACTATTTGTTGCTTCCTCATGGCCAACAACTTTTCCTGAATCATCATATATATCATCAGAAACTTGTACATAGTCACGAGAAAACACTTCCATAGGAATTTGACCTTGGTCGGAAATAATAATCATATTATCTCCATCTTGAATTGTTTGTCTAATATTGACAGCTTTACCTGTTCTTTTATTCATCCATTTTCCTGTGAGACCCATTCCACTACCGTCATCACCAGGTAAATATTCTCGTGATTCTATTTTGCCTTCGTATTTTTCTTCGCCCATATATTAATTATGTCTTTTTATATTAAAAAATAGATAATATTAAAAATCTAATTCAACATAAATTTAATTATTTTCTTCTAATAAGTATTTTCTTTTTTCTTCATCACCAAAAATATAATCAAGTATTACTGTATGAATGTTAGTTTCGTTTTCTAAGAAATACAAATAATTTATTGATGTAATAAATGTACTAAAATAATTTATTTCAATTAAGTCTGCATTTGATATTGTCTTGTGATTTTTTGTATCTACCCAGATAACCAATATATCATATTTTCTAAATATGACTTCAGGAATTGAATTAAATTCTTCCACTGTCAGATAACAAATATCATTATTATAAAAATCATCAATTGTTATTCCACTTGAAATATACTTATCTGTTTTAATATATAACAATGCATTATTCTTATATGATAAATTAACAGTATTTACATCAAGATAATAAACATAGTTTTCATTAACTTCGTTTTTATATTCCGTATTTGTTGTAAATCGTGGAATAATTGATAATTCATCATTTGTTTTGATAATATCTTTTGCTATATTTAATGCCTTATCTTTATCTAAGCACACTATAAAAGTTTTTAAATTCATTTGCAATACTTAATTATTTTTGTTAATTAATAGAGAGATATATATTGTATTTATTAGTTTCAGTTGATTCATCATATGATATATAATACATTATATTCAAATTAAATCCAGTATATATAACATTATTATTTACTATGTTTGTTATTTGAATTAATTCATTTTTGAATAAAATATGTATTCTATCAACATTATTATTTTGTGATACAACATAATATATGTTTTCATTAAATTGTGGATTATCATTTCTAACATTCAAATTATTATATAATACATCTTTAATATTATAAATATTTAATGATATATTATTTGATGAATCAGGTAAATTTATATCAAAACATATTTTGAATAAATTATATAATGATAACTTGTAGTTTGAAAGCTCAGGAACTTCATTAAGATCTGAACTTAATAATTTAATATTTTCTGCTGAGAATAATGATGAAGTATAAAGAGAACTACACATACCAATTAATGGTATTGACATAATATTATATGTAACACCATTTATAATTGGTTGATATAAAATATTTTGTTTTGTTATTAATTTTTTTGATGCATTTAATATAATGTTATCAAAATCAATTGAAATACTATTATGTGTGTTGAAGTTTGTCTTTTCAAGATCATCAATTAAAGTTTCACTACCAACATTAATGTTTGTATTTGTTGTTCCTATATGTAAGGTTGCTTTGCTTTGCTCATCATATGATGTACCAATATATGCATTATAAATTTTTCCATTTGTATCTAATGAAACAACATTTACTCTATTAAGTACATTAAAGTTTCTATTAAATACTTCACCAAAATCTAATGAAGGAATATTTTCATTAAATACAAATTCATTATAATTATATTGAGATTTTTCTACTTGTTCAATTTGTATTGTATGTTCAATTATTCTTTCTTGTTCTGCATAATTTTTCTCAATACTTTGTATTAACGATTCTACATTTTGAACAGTAGCACCATCAACATATACTTTAGAAATTCTTTGGCTTCCTATTAATGTTCCAACATTTTTTAATTCTTTAATAATTTCTGATTTTGTGGTTGAAACTGTTGTTTGTGATTTATAATATTTTGGATATATAGAATTAGTAGTTTTAAGATTATTTAATGACGATATATATTTATTTGTTTGTGAATACTGTACATGATTATTGTTTAATTTAACAGTATCATTATATTGCACAATACCATTAAGGTCGTTTAAATATTGACCAACATTATCGTTAGTTGCAGTATATTCTTCAGATTGTTTATTCTTAATTATCATCCAATTATTTTCATTGATTGATAATCTTTGTTGTCCTAATTCAGTGATTATAGCTTTCAATAAAATTAAATCTTGGTCATTTAAGTTTTCAACACTTTCATCACTTGTCGCATTTATAAGATTTACTGTTGAACCTAAAGCTAAAGCATAATTTGTATCAATATGATTAATACACTTAAATTCATATTTATTATTTGATACTTCAGTTAAGTGCCACATTGTTAAGATATAAGATCCTTTATAATATGTCTTATATGTTGTATCTGATAAACATTCTAAATCTGAAATACTTACAATAATACTATTCTTAAAATATTCAAAATTATTTTTTGTTATTTCAGGTATATATGCATAACCTTGAATGTTTATTGTATAAGTGTTTTCAAACAATGCAGGATTAATATTAAATGGAATCCTATTATATGTTGCTCCTTTAATTTCTTCACTATTTGATATTGCATTAAGCAAATAGAAACTTTTATCAAGACCTAATTCTTGTTTATCTTTATTATATATAAGTATAATATTTGGATTACCTGCATCTTTACCAACTGCTTGTATTTTTGTATCTGTATCATTAATACTCCAATTGCTGTTTGCATTGATATAAGGCATAGTAAAGATATCTTTGATTACAACAGAATTAATAAGTTTTTCATTATTACGATTATAATTAATTTCAAAATTATAAGTTTTAACTTTACCTATATCGTTGTCGTAATCAAAAATTAAGTTAGTATTGTTATTCCAGAAATTACTTGTATTAATTGAATTTAAGTTAACAAATGTAACATATGTATTAGTAGAATAATATATATACATACTATCATTACTATTACATATATAATGGAATTGATAATCTAATGGAATATAAAGAAATGTTTCTTTAGCATAATTATAATCTGAAATTCTTTCATACAATTTTGATAATATTCTTTTAATAAATCCTGCACGAGTTTCAAGATAATATTTTTCATTATAATAGCTAAAGATATTATAATATAAATTATTACAATCTTCGTTTAATTGATATATATCTTCATTTAAGTTAATTCCATATTCTGCATTGAACATGGAAACAATATTTTCAAATTTATCTGAATCAATTGTAAAAAATTCATTCTTATTTGAATTATATATAAGATCTATCTTTGATGTATCATATAAAGAATTAGGCAAATAATTTAATATTAACGCAATAGGTGAATTTGTTGAGAAATGATATGATTCTTCATCACTATAACTTAATAATTCATTTATATCATTATATTCTGCTCTTATTAATGAAAATGGAATTTCATTTGATGATTTATAATTGCTAAACTTGAATGCTGATAAAAAACTATTATAATATTTATGATCTGTTGTTTGTGATACATTATCTAATTCTTGTAAAGTTTTTGCATTAAATATATGAAATGACATTTCATATTCATCAGATAATGAATTATCTTTATAGTTATTACTTTTATATGTTTTATTTACAACTGTCATTAAATGGAACCAATCTCCATTATCATCTGAATTATCATAATAAATTTTTGCTCCAAATTTTAATAAGTTAGAATTAATATCAAACTTATAATAATATAAAACTGAATTTAAGTCATCATCATCGTTTGTTCCAATTAATTTACCAACAAGCATAAATGTTAAGTCATTACCATCATTTATACAAATACTATTCTTTGCATATTTATCTATACCACCTAATGTAATATCAAAACTTAAATCATTTGGAAAATATAAAACATCATTAATATCTAAACTTTCAGATAATTTACCATCACTATGCCCGTATGTCATACCTGTTTGAGGATCGTATTTACATACACCAAACACAGCAGTATATTTATCAGAATTTGTTGATTTTGCATATTGTATATATCCTAAACGTGACGTATTATAGTATGACATTGAATCTCCTAATAAATCACCAAATGTAAAATAATGATATGATATACCGTCTCCTTTAATACCTATACGTTGTCCTAAGTTAGCTAAAGCTTGTATAAGATATTCTTCAATATACTTATCATATTCTATAGGATTTTGTAATAAATTTACATTTTTTATCATTTTTATATCAATTTAAATTTGTATGAAACTTTGTAAAGTTTTTCGTTTTTATTTGCTCTTAATTTAATAGGTTCAATAGTCATATTACTATCATACTTATTAAATAAAAATAAAATAATATTGTTATAATCTAATCCTAAATCGTTAAAATATTTTAATAATATATTCTTTTTTTCTTCAAATATTTCGTTATCATTTTCTTTATATTTTACTAAATCATCATATGTATAAGTTTTCTTATCATCAATAACAATTTCTTCAGGTAAATTATATAATGTGTTATCATTAAAATGTTTATATTCATATTGATTTAACATTGTTGGTGTTTCAATATTACCATTTAACATAAATGATTCTGTTACTTTTGAATATTTACCTTCATAATATTTTATTCCATTATACTTATAAATATTAATATTCTCTTTATTGAATATATTATATTTCTTTGTATAAACATCTGAGTTATCATTATTAATAAATTGTAATTCCCAGTTATCCATTATAACATTAGTTTTTAATAATAATGGAGTAATATAATTAAAATATCTTAAAAGTTTAATTTTCTTAGACTTTGACATTTTAATTATATTGTTATATAAATTTCCACCATCAGCCATTAATTTATATCTTAATTTAATTGAATCATCATTTAATAATGAAGACATATATTCAATATTAAGTTCTGCTTCATAAGGATATATTATTGTATTGATGTTTTTAGCAAACTCATTAAATATATTAATTTTTAAGAATGGTTCTAATAAATAGAAAATCTTTGTAAAGAAACCATTAAATCTATCGTCATTAATTTTAATATTATCAATAGAATCAAATTGTATGTTTAAGTTAAATTCATCCAATACATTAAATGAATTGTTTGTATTATCAACATCAATATTTATATAATAAAATGCATATTTTTTATCATTATATGTATATGTATAAATATTATATAAACTGTTATATTCTATATTGTTTCCTGTTATTGCATCATATTTTATATCGAGAATTTTACTTATAGAATATAATATGATACCATAATTTTTTATAAGTTGATAATATAATTCATTATGATATGTTTTAATATATTCTAATATAAAATCTATTCTATCAATATATGTATCTTTATCTACATCTTCAATATAAACATCATTATTTAAACAATATTCATTCCATTCATATTTAATTTGTTCATATGTTTTATCAGTAAATTGTTCAAAGTTTTTAATCTCATTAATCCAATTTATTACAAACGTATTATTATTCAAATAAGTAATAAATAAATCTATATTGTCAATTAATGTTTTTATATTTAAATTATCTATGTTAAAATTACTTATTGATATTTGAAAATTTTTATCAATGTAAAATAAATTTTTTAATAGATATTTTATATTATTAAATTTAGGTAAACATTCATTTAAGTATCTTAATTTTAATTCAGAACATTTAATAATTGTAGTTGTTAATGTATCTGTATTAAGTAAACTTATATTATTTACCATAAAACTTTGTAAATTATTAGCAACCCAATTATCTATGTCGTTCAATATATCATACATATTTAAGTTATTTAAGTATATATAAATATTATATTGAATATCTAATACATCATAAATATCTCTTAATCTAACAATATCATTTTCAGTATTATTAAGAGATACTAAACTTGTAATTGTGTGTTCTAACAAAATTTCAAATGTATCTTTATAATCATTTCTAAATTGTTCTTCAGTTATTTGGTCTCTATGTTCAAAATAATATTCTAATAATATTTTTTCTTGATATAATTCTTCAATATTATCATTAAACACATTATAATTGAAATTAAAATGATTTGCTAACAAACCTTTAATTTCATCAAAATCATTATTAATAGACTTATGTATTTCATTAAGCTTATTAATATCATCAATTATATCATATATGTTTTTATCATTATTAATTAACAAAGATCTAAATGTATCATCAACATCTATTTCTTTAAAATATTTATTACTTGATACAATATATTTATTATTTTCATTTATTTTATTACTACTTATCATTTGTTTGATTGTATTAAAATCATTTTCATTAAAGTAAATATTAGTAAATAAAGGAATTAAATAATCATCAGTATTTTTATATATATAATTACCATTGTTCACAATATCATCTGTTGATATTATTGGCCACATACTCAAATTTTCTGATGTCATTTTATCAGGAATAAACAAATATAAGAAATAATTGTTTTTAATAAGCTTTTTAAGATTTTCATCAAATAAAACCATATCTTTATATATACATAATTCTAATTCAATATTCCAATTAACTGCAACATTTACATCTACTAATTGTACATTAAATATAAACTTATTTGATGCAGACTTCGTATCTGACAATGAATTTATGATCCATTGTAATACTAATCCATTGTCATCAGAATTATGCAAATATATAAAATGCTCTAAATAATTTTTAAGTATTGTGAGATATCTATTTATTGTTTTTTTATCTTTCTTTTCATTTTCTTGTAATTTTCTTCTTTCATCATCACCAAACTCAATGAATTTTTTATAAAGATAATTATATAATGATATATATCTATCTTTAATATTCATTTTATTATTTTCAATATACCAACAACGTTCTTTAACATATATAAGATCTAATAAGTTAACTTTTGTCAATAAATCATTATATTCATTATCTGAATTTTTTAACTTTTGACAATATTCTATTAAATGATCTTTATTAATTATACTACTAAAGAATTTTTTATATGTTAAACTACTTACATTTATTTTATCATTTATATATTCTTTATTATATAAACCAACATAATAATTTAAGTTATATGGATCTACATATATATTCTTTTCGTTTGTCTCATTCTTTATAAAGTAATTTTTAATATCAATACCATTTTTATTACCTAATACTTCATATTTATATGATACCATAGTAGGTAAGTAATTTATTAAGAATATTAGATTATGTCCTTTAATAAATTCAGTTTGTTTAATATCAGATATATCAATATTTGAATCTTTATTAAATCTTGTAATCATATTTAATAATATTTGTCTAAATTGATTATATGCATAATGCAATTTTAAATTATTAAATATTGAACTTCCTAATTTTTCTAAAAGCCAATCATCTAATTTCTTACGAATAATTTTACCATCAATATCTAATATATTTCTATCAATATTACTAATAGTATGTATTGATTTTGCAGATGGATCATTTGTTCCTAAATAATTAAAGTATGTTCTTAACAATAAATTAAGATCGCCAAATTTTGCAAGATCTTCTTCATATTCTTTAATAATATTTATTAAATCATTTTTATGAATAAATGTATCTCTTATGAACATACACATTTTACCATTAACATCTTCGTTATAATAAATTGATTCGTAATTATCGCTTACTTTATATTTTTCATATGTTAATTGTGTTGTATAATATAATGAATCATACAACCAATGATATCTATCTAAATATTCTTGTGTTCCATATACTTTATCAATAAGCATAAATTGTTTAACCTTTTCTTTTCCATAAATACTATCTAATTTTTCTTCAAAAAAGTTTATATTATTATATGCTTCTAATAATTCAAATCCATTTACTTGTTTTTCAATAATCTTATCTTTTAATTCTGTAATTGTAAGATATTGTTTAAATTGTGTAAGAATATCACTAACTTTATAGAACATATTTTCTTCAATATAATTTTCTTCAATAATATATGTTCCATACAAGTCTTTAATCATATTTTGATTAATCTTAATATTATCACCATTAAAATTATTTAATGAAATATCAATAATCTTATTATAATATTCTACATTATGATCTTTATCATATATTTTCATATCATATGATTGATTATAATTATAGAATTTTTTACCTGTTGATAATGTTTCAGAACTTATGATCATATCTGCTTTAACTAAAGCGTTATAAAAATTTTCTTCAGTTAAATAATTCAAATGAGCTCCACAAAAAACAGCAAACTTATCAATATTACCAATTTCTTTTAAGTTATATAATATTCCATTAAAATATGAATAACCATATTTTACATCTGCCCAATTATGGTTTTCAAAGAAATTCTTAATAAATTTTGAATCATTGAAATCAGGTATATATTCTTCCATAGTATACCATGATGAACAATAATTAGACATTAACTTATTATATTTATCTATGTTATTGGTATTTGTTACAAGTTTATTACCAATATTTTTTATAACTTTATAATATTTATCTAATGATGCCCCGATAGGTAATTTTAAATCATTATTATCAACAATGACTTTAGGAAATAATCCTTTGAACATTGTTGGGAACTCTCCATATTTTTGATTTGGATATTGGTTGAATGAATATGCAAAATTAATATTTGTTATATATGGATTACTATCATTAGATAACATCATTTTAAATTTACAATACATTGGTGTTATCTTATTAGTATATACATATTTTGTATATTTAGACTCATTAAGTGCAGGGAATCCAACATTCATAATATTTATATTTTTATTATTGTTATCTTTACCAATAACAAAATCATATAAACCAGTATATTCATTATATTTGTTGAACTTTGTATATGAATTTGTATAATTAATATCAAAATCATACATATCATATTCAGTATTTCCTTTTGTATAATAATGTCCATATACTTTGAATTTTTGACCATTAAAGAAATCACGTTCATATTTATTAAACAAATCATTAATATTAAATGAAAAACTTAATGGGATGATTTGTCTCATAATCATATTATTTCTTTCAAATCCTTTACATATTGTATAATCAAAATTATTAATAGTCTTTTGACTTACATATAAATCACCAAATATATTATCTTTATATTGTTCAATACCTCCATTTTTTACATCAATACCAAAATAAGTAGCTTGCATAGAGTCAGGCAAACAGAAAATTACACGTTCATCTATTTGCTTCAAATATCTTGTCAAGTAATTTTTAAGATAATTTCTTTTATTATCTTTATTTATATAAATTTTGATTTTCTTTGTTAAGTGATCATTTATAACAATGTTAATACAGAAATATTCTGGAAGATCATTAACATTATCAATATATATAGGAGCATAAAAATTGAACTGACTTCCGTTTTGACTATATTGAATACGTTTGCACCCAAATTCATAATCTTTATTACGAGAGTCATTGTTATAATTATATATTGAATTTAAATCTAAGATTGCATAATTATTCTTATTGTAATTATAATTGTTCTTATAAAATACATTTGAATAGTAATAATGATATTTAGATATATCATATTCATACTTACCATTTAATAAATTCAATTCAAGATCTTTATTTGCCATAAAGTTTTGTAATGGAATCATATTAGCAAGTCTAACATATGTATAATATTCATTATTGTTTTCTTTGTTAAATTCTCTTAATTTACAAGCAATTGTAAAGTTACCAGACAATGTTGGTAAAGTTCTTAATAAAGGTTTGAACATATTTATTAATTTTACTATATATATTATATATTAAAAATAACAGCAAAAATTAACATCAAATGAAAATTTTTTAAGAAAATCTTGAATTTCTTTTGACATTTTGCTAATTTTGTATTATTATAAATTAAATAAACTAATAATTAAGTAAATTTCGGAAATATGAAACAACTCAGTCAACATATCGTATCTATGATCGGCTCATCAATTTTTGGTGAACCTTGTGGATTGAGCTTTGAACCTAATGGGATAGTTTCCGGATATACTGAAATATAAATGTTGAGTACATAAGATAGTATCAATATAAAGCAGAACTCCGGAACGCAAGTTTCGGAGTTTTTTAGTTTTATAAACAATGAATAAAAAATTTCTAAAAAATTTCTTAAAAGTTTGAAATAAATCCGGAAGATACTATATTACAATTGTACTGAAAAACAAATAATATTTAATAACAAATAATATTTGAAATTTGGTCGGTTCATCTAAGGGTCAGGATGACAGGTTTTCAACCTGTTCATAGGGGTTCGAATCCCCTACCGACTACGAAGCTCTGTAAACGTCGGTTCGAATCCGATTAAAGCACCTAATAAGGCATGGTAGACTAACGGTAAGTCGACAGAGTATTTTTCTCAATTTCTAAAATTGAATTAGTTCTTTGACATATTGGTACAACAAAATATAAAGATTCTATGGTGTCCCGCATAATTCGAAAGAATGGGACCGAGGGTTCGAATCCCTCCCTGGGCTGTATGCCTGGGTGGCAGAGTGGTTGATTGCAACCTGAAGGAATCTATTCGGAGAGTAACGCTTGATGGTGATAGCGGGTGCCTGCTAAGCATTGCGTTCGGTTAACCCCGGATTCGGTTCGATTCCGATGCTCTCCGCAACTACTTGGAGGTATGCGATAATGGTAGTCGGGCTGTCTTGAAAACAGTTGGTCGGTAAAACGGCTTGGGGGTTCGAGTCCCTCTACCTCCGCAAATCATTAGTGCAGAGTAGAGATACTTCATAAGCTTGCAAAACCGGTGGAAGTAAGTTCCTTGTCGGTTCGAGTCCGGCCCATGGTCATTATGTACCGCGGTGGTGAAATTGGTAAACACGCTGGTCCTTTTATAATTATTCTTTATTCGATTATTCTATGATTTATTTCGCCGTGTGGTGTGAATGGATTTTAGCCCTCAGTCCGCAAAACTGTTGAATGCCAGTTCGAATCTGGTCACGGCGTCAATATTCAAATATATTCTTTATAAGAAGTCAGAAGTTTAAATCTTTCCCTGGGTTATATGCCTGGGTGGCAGAATGTTGAATGATTGCAATATTTGAATATTACTTGGGTAGATGCTCGAGTGGTCTATGGGCCTGGTCTGCAAAACCACGGATTCGTGGGTTCAAATCCCACTCTACCCTCAATTAAATTTTATATGGTGTATATAAGAGTTACTTCAGAATCTGCCAGAAAATTAGATTTTTAGCTTAGTTGGTTAAAGCGCGGGATTATCATTCCCGAGACGATGGTTCGAATCCATTAACAAATACTTTTATAGCTGTTCCTATACAAATTTAATTAATTATGGAGGTATAGCGTAGCCGGTTATTAACAATTGTTTTGCGCGCGTCAGACTGAAAATCTGAAGGCCGAGGTTCGACTCCTCGTGCCTCCACACAATACTTGGTGTCTATAAGAGTTACTTCAATTACTTTTTTAATTAAGTGGTTTTAATGCAAATCTTCCAAATTTGATTCCTGGGTTCGAATCCCAGAGAAAGTCTGATATTACGCTTTTATAATTGTTCCAGTATTGATTTGGAGCGGTGGCAGAGATGGTCAATGCACCGGACTGAAAATCCGGCAATGTGCGTTCGAGTCGCACCCGCTCCACATAAATTGATAATCATAAACAAGTACATGAACAAGTTAAACAGTAAATTTGATTATTAATTTATAATAAGATACTAAATTTGACCCTTAAGTCCCCCAGACGTGGTTTAGTATCTAAATTGTAAAAACACTTTCATAGTGAAACTCTGTGAACATTTAATATAAATCAAGCGCTTTCTAAATGTTTGCAGTATCTTGAGAGTTATCTTATTTCTTGACGCGCGTAGGGCAGGCCTTGAAAACCTCAATATTAAGAAATAAGGATTAGGAAAGATTTTTATCTGGGTGTATGCCGGTAATAGGTTTCCGTCCTGGTTTGGAGCCAGGTTGATGCGAGTTCGAGTCTCGTCACCCAGACCAAGATAATTGTAATATTGCCTTGCAAACTCCGGTAATGCAGCTGCAAAGTTTGCTCCGTAAGGAATAGGACTCGGTAAGATCTATAGGGACGTCTGCAGCGGGCTGCTATAGTGAGACGAGGAAATAGGGATATTACAATTTTAACAGAGATGCGTGGTGAAAGGCCTGGCTGTTGCCCAACGGTGACGTAGTTTAAGATAGAACGCTGTTAATTTTAATTTGTTTATGAATAGTTCTATTTATTATTAAACAAATAATCGGGATGTAGTACAGTTGGTTAGTATTCGTGTTTTGGGAACATGAGGTCGCTGGTTCGAGTCCAGTCATCCCGACAACCGACCTTGGCAAAGGTTACTGAGGAATCCAGGTTAGAATCCTGTTTGGAAACGGACTACACATCAAGGTTTGCCCGTTTGGTGTATAGAATTTGAAATAGCACGCAGTATATAGGGAGGTGGCCTAATTGGTTAAGGTTCGTGATTTGGGATCACGAGAGTGCGGGTTCGAGTCCCGTCCTCCCTACAAAATTTCCTTGTTGTAGAAAAGAGTTACTTCAATACACTGATAATGTAACCTTTAGACAATTACTCTTTTCAAATGTTACAGGAAGATGGCCCGTTCGTCTATCGGCTAGGACGTAAGATTTTCATTCTTAAAAGAGGAGTTCGATTCTCCTACGGGCTACAATAATTTATATGCGGGTATCATTACTAATAGGTTAGGTAGTCACCCTTTCAAGGTGGAAATACGAGTTCGAATCTCGTTACCCGTACAAAAGTTCATATCCTAGATAGATAGGTAAAGTTGGCATTAGAGTTATGGGTTATCCGGAAATCAACCACATAACACTTGCTGGAAGTAATAATCGAGTGCGCATAAAGAACAACTTCCCAGAGGCTTTAGGGTTAATACATTGCCCGAGATGGAACAGAACTTTATTTAAGTTGCTTACAAGCGCTGCGGGTTCTTGAGGTTATCCATAAACCTCAATTATTGGGCTGTCGTCTAACTGGTAAGGATAGGTCCCTGATAAGGATCTGATCCCGGATCATACCCGGGTGGCCCAACAAATGCCGAGGGTGGGAGGTATGTGCAGAAGTTTAACAAAGAACTCTCGCTGCAACAAAGGAAGTTTAAGATATACAGGCCGGCGGCTTGAAACTTGTGTAGGTATTTTATATTGGGACATACGTATAACGGTGATTACATCTGTCTCTGAAACAGAAGATATGGGTTCGACTCCCATTGTCCCAACAAATATTATATTGGGCTATGCTGTGTAATTGGTTAACACGTCAGCCTTTGAAGCTGAAGTTCCCAGTTCGAGTCTGGGTGGCCCAACAAATTCATTGTTGAAAAAAGGAGTTACTTCATAAAATGTTAATCCGAATAATTTGCCAAAAAATACTTCTTTTGAGTGTTACATGAATAATTATAGTCTCGTATTTCAGTTGGTTAGAATGCCATCCTGATAAGATGGAGGTCGTAGGTTCAAGTCCTATCGAGACTACCAAGAATTGGTGTAAAGATCCGTATGAAAGTTATTTAATGAACGCTGAATACACGTGGTCAGTATGTGGTTATTTAACAAATAGTAAGATGATTTTGAAATATAGGCCTAAATGGATAATGAATCAAAAAACGGGCATAAGCACGGCACCTATGGTGGTGTTAGTCTCGTGAAAGTCGTGGTTCTTGACCGATACAAGTTATACTTCTTGATAAAAAGTAATAACACCTCTGCCCTCTTATGTTACTCGAGGTAAGATGGGAGTTTCAGAGGTGACCATGGGGATGTAGTATTAACGGTTAGATCGGTGCTCTCATAAGGCATAGGTGGTGGTTCGATTCCACCCATCCCTACACATGGAGGTTCACTTGCGAAGTAATTATTAGATGAGCTCTATAATATTTATTTCAAAGAAAAACAATCTGATATCTGATGGTGATAAGATACCTCCACCCATTATTCCTTGTTGAAGAATAGAGTTACTTCAAGAATGTGGATCTTTAAAAATACTTTGTTCGCCTATTACAGGAATAAATTTGCGGCTGTCGTATAACGGCTATTATACTCGCCTTCCAAGCCAGGGACGTGGGTTCGACTCCCATCAGCCGCTCAACATATAAGGAGTTATTTGTCGATAACAGTTCACAAAGATCCGGATCATCTGACAAGCAAATATGAGATTTGAAGATATAGGAATAACTGCCTTATATATGGCCCTCGGGACAGATTGGTTTAAGTCGTCGGTCTCTCAAGCCGGAATAACGGGTTCGAATCCCGTGGGGGCTACACGAGTCGAGTAACCGTGTATGCGACTGTAATTAGGGGAAATAATAGTACACGGTGACATTTGTAGGTGGGGATAGCGCAAACCTTCATATAGCGGAGTGGTGAAATTTTAATTGTTAAACACTTTGGTCGTTTTTCTTCTCAGTAGAGATAGTGCAGATACAGAGTTACTTCAATGTTGGTATACACACTTTTATTTGAGAAAAGCTTATCTTGGTTCGAGTCCAAGCTCCGCTACAAATTATTTAACATGCAGGGTTGTGGTGAGGCACGCCACGTAGTCCGCCCTGCTCCATGCGGGTGTAGTATAACGGTTATTACATGACATTGCCAATGTCGAGACGTGAGTTCGACTCTCATCATCCGCTCCATTTTGGAATTGAATTACAAAAACAGGTGAACTAAATTCAATTCCTGTTCACCCCAATGCGGTAATAGCTCAATTGGTAGAATGTCACCTTGCCAAGGTGAAGGTTGCGGGTTCGAGTCCCGTTTACCGCTCAAATTATTTAAGATCTTAAATCCAGTTGTTGTTCCTGTTCTGGGAGAATATATTCCGGTATATCTCATAAAAACAAAAGCAGGGCCGTGACAATACAGAGGATTCCCTGCAGCCTCTGAAAAAATCCGTGTAGGGTGGTAAAATCGGGATTCAATGCATGTATTGTTAAACATGTCCTTCTGACTGAGGTTAAAGTTGAAATGGTGCCCTCGTAGCTTGTGCAGCAATAAGCCTTGATTATTGTAAAAAACTTATCACCACAGATAGGGAATAAGGTTGACCTATCATTTTTAATTTTACAAATAAATAAGAGATTTTGTTATGGAATACACTTACAGTGGATTAGAAAACAGAATTTCTGCAGAACACCTTCAAGCTGGTGAAGTTGTAAAAGTAACAGGAGTGGGTAATTCAATGACCCCAATATTAAAGTCTAGACAACCTGTTATATGTATCCCAGTAACTGAAAATACAGTATTAGCGAAACGTGATATTGTATTGTGCAAAGTAAACGGTTATTATTACCTTCACTTAATTTGGAGTTTAAAACCAGGAGATAGATTCTTGATTGGGAATAATCATAATCATCCAAATGGGGTTATATCAAGAAAAAATATTTTCGGTAAGGTGGTAGAAATTCTATGAGTCTCACAAACTCATTTAACTAATCTCTTTTTTATTAACATGGTGTCGTTAACTTAACTGGTGAAAGGCGGTGACTGTGAATCACTGAGATGTCGGTTCGAATCCGATGCGACACACGAGATAAAACTTGATAAATCTTAAGTAATGCCGTCGAGGTTATTCCAAAGGTAATGAGAAGTACATCTAATTGGAGAATCGGAAAATCACAGAAACATTGGTGAGAGATTTATTTATAATTCGAGTTTTTGATGAGTTGTTTAAGGAATTATACATGGTGTACGTGGCCGAGAGGCTTAGGCGCAAGTTTGTGGCACTTGTTTACGCAGGTTCGAATCCTGTCGTACACCCGAGTTTCAATTTCAATTGAAATCTATCGAGGTTATATGGGAGTACCAGTTAAACTCCCAATTTGGAGGTGTGGCAGAGCGGTCGATTGCACCGGTCTTGAAAACCGGAGGCCGTGAATAGCGGTCCGTAGGTTCGAATCCTACCGCCTCCGCATGCAGCAATAGGTTGGTGCACAGG
>Ga0326511_10000216_pt1 | contig 48306 bp, 37 predicted proteins | sample 0_2496_0518_D_FD_203701 | JGI IMG/M metagenome (GOLD analysis project Ga0326511, IMG submission 203701) | Bovine rumen microbial communities from UC Davis, California, United States - 0_2496_0518 | ecosystem: Host-associated > Mammals > Digestive system > Stomach > Rumen | place: USA... | reverse complement strand
CATCATTGGAGGGATTCAAACTGGCTTGCTCTATGAGGTTATGACAAAAGAATACATTTCTAACGGACTGATAGATCGTTTCCTGTTCGTATATCCTAAGAACAGTAAGATTCCTGAATGGCAGCTCAGCATTGACAAGAAGCAGAGGCCCGAAACAATGGCTCGATGGACTTCTATCATAAGAAAAGTGATAGACCTTCCCCTATCCATCAATGAAGAGAATGGATCAATTACCCCCAAGGAATTGGAATTTTCAGAAGAAGCCAAGACATACTTCTTCACATGGAACAATGACATCATCAAAACGGTCAATGGTATTGAGGATGACAACGAAGTGGAAAGTCGGACAATGAAACTAAACGGCAATGCTGCCCGTCTGGCCCTTATCCTTCAAGTAATGAGATGGTCTGTGGGCGAATGCCAGTTAGACAGCATTGACATTGAGTCAGTCAAGGGTGCTATCCGTCTGATCGATTATTATGAGGATTCGTATAAGCGAATACAGGTTGTAGCAGATTCAGGATGTATTAAGGGAAAGCCTGAGAATTTTATGGCTCAACTCAGCGACACTTTCACGTCAAAGGATGCAGAGACAGTTGGCGAGTCAATGGGTATTTCGCGACGTACCGTTTACAACCTACTCGACAAACTATGCAATTCTCAACCGCCATTCCTTATAAGACTAAAACAAGGTCTATACCAAAAGACAGTGAAGAGTTGCACAAATGCACAATGCACAACTGCACAATTAGAAGTGGGAAAATCTATCGACACCAGCGATCAGGCAAAAGTGCAAAGTGCAGAAGTGCAGAGTGCAAGTGATGCACAGAAAGGAGGTGAAGATGAGTGATTATAGATTCCATCTAGAGAAATACCACGTGGGCAGCAAGCTTACATGTCCAAGTTGTAAGAAGACTCGTTGCTTCGTACGTTACGTTGATGAAGAAGGGAAAATCGAGTTCCCTAAAAACGTAGGCAGATGCGATCATGAGAACAATTGTGGCTATCACTACACTCCTAAGGATTATTTCCATGATAATCCTGATGAGAAACCATCGGATTGGAAAGACGACACACCTATTATATATAATAAGGTGGTGAACAAACCCGCAGGAAAACCGGAGCCTGTTACTCCATCACTTATTCCTGTCGAGGTTATGAAGAAAAGTCTCGCTAAATATGACACCAATCCGTTCTATCGTTACTTATGTGGTATCATAGGTGCAGAAGAAACACAACGTATCTTCCAACTCTACCAGGTTGGAACGGGAAAAAAGTGGAATGGATGTACTGTGTTCTGGCAGATAGACATCAACGGACGAATCAGGACTGGTAAGCTAATGGGATATAATCCTGATACTGGCCACCGCATCAAAGAACCAGTCAAGCAGGTGACTTGGGCACACTCGGTTATGGGAATGGCAAACTACCATCTTGTGCAGTGCCTTTTTGGTGAACATCTTCTTCCCTTAAAGCCTGCGATGACTGTTGCCTTGGTAGAGAGTGAAAAGACCGCCATTATCATGACCCATTTCATGCCTGATCTCTTATGGCTATCAACAGGGGGAAAGGATGGCTGCTTTAACGAGAGTGCCGTTCAAGTTCTGAGAGGAAGAACCGTTATCCTGATACCAGACCTTGGCGGGTGGGAGAAATGGCATAAGAAATCTCAGATGTTGAAGCCCATTTGCAAGCGAGTCATCATGTCCGATGTCATTGAGAAGATAGCTACGGAAGAACAAAGGGAGAAAGGCCTCGATGTAGCAGACTTTTTCTTGATGAAGCCAACGGCTTATGAAATTCTTGCAGATATGATAAGGAAGAACCCAGCCGTTCTGCTACTTGTTGACACGTTCAATCTGGAGATATGCGAGGATGAAGAGCACATCCGTTCGCCATCTTTTGGAGGACACCGATGACGTTTCGCGTCATATATATTTTCAGGGGGTTGCAAGTGTATGTTTTGAGTACCTCAAAACGCCTGCCGACAGGCAGTCCGAACGCTGACATCTACCCCATGAGTCAGCTACTTGCCCCCTGAAAAACATCTAAGAAATAAGAAAAACATGGGGTAAATTAAAACGGTTTTAGAATGGAAACAAATACAAGAAAAGGTGGTAGACCACGTCTGGCAGATAGCCAGAAAAAGAGTTTTATTGTCAAGATTAGCCTTGATAAAGGCCAATATAACTTGGTAGAATACAAAGCAAAAAAGGCAGGAATTAGTGTGTCAGAATACTGTCGGGAAGCCTCTCTCGACAACAAGATTAGTCCCGTTCTCACACCTGATCAGCTTGATGCTCTTAGGAAATTATCGGGCATGGCCAACAATGTAAATCAGATTGCTTATGTGGCTAATATTGGTCATTTATCGGACATCTATTCTCAGGCGACCTACGCCCTATCTGAGATATTATCATTATTACATCACTTAAAAAAATAAGAAAATTATGATTGCAAAAATTAATCCAAATCGCACCTTCTCAGTGTTGGCAGACTATACCAACGACAAGGAAAAGGATGCTCGAATTATCGCACACAAGGATGTGTGCACAGTGAATAACCAAGCCATTGCTGACAGCTTTGAGGCACAGGCTTCCACTAACAAAAGAGTGCGAAATCCGTGTAAGCACATCTCGCTTAGCTTCTCACCTCATGATGCCAACAGGATGACCGATGACTTCATGGCAAAGATTGCCGAAGAGTATTTGGCACGTATGGGAATACGGAATACCCAGTACATTGTTGTCCGTCATAACGACAAGGATCATCCACATTGTCACATTGTCTATAACCGCGTTGACAACGATGGAAACTCCATCAGCGACAGCAACAATTATCACCGTAGCCGGAAAATTGCCTATAATCTTACTGTTGAATATGGACTACATATAGCCAGCAGCGAGAGAGATCAAAAGGTCAAACGCCATCGTCTTAAAGGCAAAGACAAAACCCGCTACCGTATGAAGGATAAAATACGTGAAGCCCGCTTTGCATCAAAGAACTGGCAACAGTTCAACACCGAACTGAAGAAAAGAGGCATCTGTATGAACATCTTCTATCACAAAAGGAGCCACCTCATACATGGTGTATCTTTTACAGAAGGTATCCGCCATCTGACAGGTGTGAAGCTAAACGCCAGTTACCCTATACTATGTAAGGATTTTGGTGACTTGGCAGAAGATATTGCCTATAATGCCACTCTGACAGCATTTGTGGCTACAGTATCTGCTGCTGAAGGCGTTACTAAGGTAATCAGTATCGGTCTTGATACACTTTTGGAACTTGTCCTTCCCTCACAACAGCAGAGTATTTCCTCTGGAATCGGTGGCGGCAACAACAACGATAGAAATTGGAATGATGACGATAAAAAGCGTAAGAAGAATGAGAATTATAAACCCATTAAATTTAGACGATAATGAATAAGACAGACAAAGAGTACATAGACGCTCAGATTGAGAGTGTCGAAGAAAAATTTGAGGCACGCCTAAAAGAAGCCTACGAGAAAGTGTGTAACCAGAATTCGCTGCCAAAGGATTCAAAGGGGAATGTGGCTATTCCCGCTGGATTTACCCAAAGGGATGGTCAGCCTTTAATTCTCATCGATCCAGAGTTGTTCGAAACTCTTGCACGAAAAATCGTCAACGACGTGTATAAGGCTGAGGCAGAATATAATAAGAAGATGAGGGAAGAAGGCAAAATAACTCGCGAAGGATGGTATACCAAGTTGTATAACAACTGTGCAGAATACTGCAATAAGGTCTCTGAGCAGGTTGTTTTCTTGTATAATAAAGTTGTCGAATCATTAGAAGATTCACATCAGTCAAGAGAGACCATCAAGAGTGAACTTAACGAAATCAAGCAGACATTGGTAAGCGTTAAGGGAAGTTCTGTAGATAAGCATGGAGTATACATCTACGGTAAGCACATGGCAGGTTGCTATTTCTTTACCTTCATGGCCTTTGTGTTTATCTTCCTAGGGCTGTTTGGCTATGGATTCTTTGAGATGAAGGAAAGAGCGAAGCAGGCAAACGTGAAGTTGGAAGTCATCCGTGATGAGTATGGTCAAGTTCCAGCCGTCAAACGAACCTTTGAGGTGTTGGATTCTGTCTATGCGGATCCGATTCCATTACGATAAGAAGTATAGGCTACCATAGCAGAGATTCTAATAAATGTTATGATTTGAAGAAGAATTGTTAATAATTGCAGAGAATTTCATACCTTTGCAGTCGCAAACTCACGCCGAGCCGCATTCGTTGAATGTTGGAGCGGCTATAGGGAGGGAGCACTACATATTGAAATGCGTCGCTGACGCTTTGTTTTTGGCCGTTTTGAAACTACCACACTCAAAATTTAGTAGTCAAGGACATTGCAGAGGTTGGTGCTGCGGGTAGGTATATACCGTTCCCGTTGGTGTGCCGATGGCTAACCATGCCATCACGCACACCTTTAGGGGCGTACTATATATACCAACGGCGTGGGTATCACTCTGTCTCGTTCACTACTAAGGGCTGTGGTAGGCCTCAAACGGCGAACAGGCAGAAGCCAGATACCCCGCTTTTCTTTTGTAGTCAACGGAACAACAATTTAACCAGTCCGATTCGGGGTGTTTGGCGGACTTGTAAAATACATGATATCAACATCTACTTTTACACCCACCAAAGGAGCAAGAAACAACATGGTGCAGATTTTCAGAGCATTTGCTATCATTGCTGTTGTTATGATTCATACTACCCCCCTGGGCAATTATCAAGTTCTTTGTCGTCCATTTATCAATTTCTCGGTTGCTACATTTCTCTTTCTCTCCGGCTATCTCACGAAAATTGAAAACGATAATTGGGGCGCATTTTACAAGAAGCGTATCATCAGGGTTCTCATTCCTTATGTCATTTGGACTGTTTTGTATACTCTTTCCTCAAAACATCTTGGGAAATTGCCTGCAAATCTTCTGACAGCAAAGGCTGCTGCTCCCATGTACTACATCTTCGTTTATATTCAGTTTGTATTATTAACACCGCTATTAGGCAAACTCGCAACATCAAGGTATCAGTTCCTTGGATGGTTTGTCGCTCCAATCTCTGTAATTGTATTCAAATACTATTGGTTATTGACTGGCCCAGAACTGAATCCTTATGTTTCACTGATTTGGGGTGATACTTGCTTGGGATGGTTCACGTTCTATTATTTAGGATTAATATTAGGAAACAGAATCATCGAAAAGAATTATTCGCTAAAAACACTTGCCCTATTGTACATCTTCTCAATTGTGCTGCAAATAGCAGAAGGATATGGATGGCTGATGCTTGGTGAGACGAATTGCGGAACGCAGCTAAAACTGACATCCTTCCTGACAAGTTCATTATTCTTGCTTATCGCCTATGCAATTCTGAAAAGCGATCGATTCGACATTAAGAATAAATTTCTTCGAATGCTTGGTGATTATTCATTCGGAATCTATTTGTGTCATATTATGGTAATAAACGTATTGAGGGCTTTTGTCCCTCTCTATAAATCCATCCCTTATCCCGCAACCTCGGCAATTGTCATATTGTTGAGTTTCTGCTGTTGCTATATCGGCGACAGAGTATGTGGAAAAAGAGTTAGCAGGTGGATGGGATTAAGATAGACTTGCCACTTTCCACCTCTTGTGTAAACTAAATTTCGGAAGCCGCAGCTGCAAATCAGTAGCATTGCCTCTCGAAGTTTTTAGCTGTCTTTTATAAGAATCGAGCTATCGGGAATTGTCCCACACTATCGTATGAGATAAATTCTTGTGTCGTATCTATGGCACAACCACCTTTAGTCGTTAGCTTAAGTGATTTGCATTCCTTCAATTTAATTTTTCGTAACACAATGTTATTACGATTGAAAGAATCGGCTCTAAAATCATCATGCAATCTTTCTGCTGAACTATAAAGGTATTCAATGAAAGTTTCAGATGCATTTAACTGTTTTTCTGCGTCGCTTGCATCGCCTCGTTTCATTTCTATTAACATCACGTACGGTTTATTACTAACCTCTGCCAGTAGAATGTAGTCACAGAATTTTCTTAATCCTTCAGGAGCATCATCGGTTTTGTTGAAGAATGGAAGGAATTCTTTCTCCTCTAAATCGAAACGATATAAAGTCCAGACAAGATTCGTTCGCCCAGTTCCATCAATTTCCACTTTTTGTGGTTTGTATGTTGTTCCTTTTGCCTCTATCATTAAATTCTGATTAGATGCTTGAAACCCTCTGTCTAATAATTTGCAAAGCTGGTCGTATTCACTCATACATAATCCTCCTGCAAACGGTCATAAAGCGTTTCTGTAATTCTATTCTGGCCATTGATAGTGTTATCTATACTTTCCACTGCAAAACCATCGTTTTCGACTTTTATGTCAACGACATCAAGGAATCGTTTTGACCTTCCGTAATTGAAATACTTCACGACAACATCTTCTTTTTTTAGTAACATCCCTTCACTATATCCCATATTGCGAATGAACTGAGAATCATGCGAATTCAAAGTGCCCGCCATAATTAAGTTGTTGACCTCACGAATCATGTAGTCGCTATGTGTGCTTATAATGAGACGCAACCCCATTTTGGAAAGCATTGAGAATAATCGTATCAATGAAATTTGCACATCGGGATGGAAATTCATTTCTGGCTCATCTATTATCAACAAATCACCTCTCCGTGCAATATGCTTTAGGTAGATGACAAGACTCGACATTGTTTTCACAATGGATGATGCCATGTGGATTGGTAAATGCCTTGAACGACTTGCATTTTCAGGAACAAACTCGACATCACCATTTCTTGTTATTTTAACTTCGCCATGCAAGATACCCTTCTCTATTTGCTCCGCAAATTCGTAATATGGTCCATTAAATTTCTGCACATTCTCCAAGTCATTTGCAATACGAAGACTACTTCTTACTGCTAAGGGATAACGACGCGAGCTACTATTAACCATATCGAAGATATCCAATTCTGAATGTCCACTCTTCTGCTGAATACGGTCAATCAGTTCATTTCGACTTAAAGAAAGCTCTGTCTTGAATGTATATATTGAGTTACGTTCAACCGTCAACATTCGTACGCCACCAATGTTTCCGAAACAGAGGAGACGGAAATAGTGATTCAGCATAAAACGAAGGTTCATCAGGCTATCGCGTATCAAGTTTTGTGCTTTCACGTTCACCTGATATCTGATTATGTCTGAATTTGCATCTTTATCTAAAGAAACTTCAGCATCGTTGTTTCCTGAAGCAAGATGGCACGGCAAGCTTATTATTCGGTCAAAATCATTGTCAGTAATGGATAAAGACAATTCAAATTGTCCAAATAACTTATCTACTGTTGAATCGCCAATACCAAAAATACTTCCTAGTTTTGATTTCATACCTTTGGCAAGGTCACCGATATATTCATCAATCATATCACGACGAAGCGTAAATTGCTTTTCAGTCGAAATATGCTTTGCTATTTTATCCAGTCCCTTTGAATCAACATAGTCAGAATCCTCGTTGATCGCATATAAGAGATAAGACATGTACGTTTTTCCCGTACTATTTGGCCCGCAAAACAAAATGAACGGCTTTTGTAAATCCACAACAGCCTTCCGAATTGGTCCTAAACTATAAATATCGGCAATCATACCAACAAGAAATTATGTAAGACGTCTTTTTGTATGCAAAGTTACAAATTTTCTATGATATTATTGCCAATTCAATAAAAAAGTTAATCAAATTTGGCTATTTCTCTATCCAGATTTATAAATTATACAGATTTCAAAATAAAAAAACGATTAATCATGCATTTGAAAAACATTTTTAAGGATGAACCGCTTCCCAGTAGGAATCGAGCAAGATTTGCATCTTATCCCTGCCCTTGATTTTCTTCTCCAGTGTAGAAATCTCTGTATTATAGAACGTAGCCACAAAGACTGTCTTGGCGAACTCGGCACAATCAGAGCGGTCTTTATTCATCAACACAAATGCACTGCATAGTTCCAAAATACGCTGCTGGCTGTAGAGCGTATTCTTATCAATCTCAACAGATGGAGTTGATATTTTCCCGTCATTCACAAACTCTATAGCACAGACCTTGATGGCATTCTGTTCTTCTTCATCATATTGATTCAACTGATCCAAAAACCATGGCATCACCTTCCCCTCAAGCTCTTCCATCTGTATCCTCTTTGCTTCATCTTCTTTGTCTCCTTCGCTTTTTCCTTCACTATCAATATCATCCACACTATCTTCATCACTAGGAGTATCCATTGTGTCTTTCTGGCATTCCTCTTTAACAGGAGGACAAGGGACAATTGGCTCCTCATGCATCACCCTTTCTATAGTCACAGGTTTTACCATGTCCATAAATCCTACACCTGACAGAACCAAGGCAGCAATGATACCCACGCAACCTAACAGATACCATTCGAGACGCTGACCAGATTCATGCTGTTGCCAAAGCATAATATATAAAAGGTACGCGATAGTTATAGCGGAAATGGTAAAACATAACCACTTTCGCATTGGTGACTTATAGCAGGCCACAAGAATAAGCGTAGCCACAAATACCAGTGCAACCAATCCTACCAACCAAGGAAACGTTAATGTTATCATAACAATCTTCTTAGGGACTGCAAAATTACACAATAAAAACCATAACCAAACGGTGTTAAAGATAAAAATCACATTTTTAACACTTCGCTATGACCAATCAGAAGGATGACATACATGATACAAATTGCGAACAGTACAGTTAAACTATCTAAACGGGATAAATCAGGAAAACAATACTTATGGATACTTATCACCACGTATTATCTGTTATCAAAAAATTGGGATATATTTGCGACACGTTGCCGTATCTCACTGATTATCAATACGGATTATTTTCGAGGAGGTGAAATAATACTATTTGCAACAATATGAATATGGGCGTAACCACTCGTGTTACGCCCATATTTTTTATCATTCTTGCAAAAACATATAACCTTATAACATGATGGGGCTCTAATGCCGATGTACAAAGGGATTGACGTATGTTATATGTTGCCCAAACATGTAACATACATATAACATCCTTATGCACTCTTGAGAGGGACTACCAGATAGTGGGGGCGGTTGTTGTATAATAGGTGCTCGATGCCCAGGTCCTTCATGGCAAGTCCCAGATGTATCTTGGTACTTCTATCACTCTTGACGGACGGGTATTCTTGTTGGATGAACTCCAGAATCTGTCTGCTGTCGAGTTTCTTGGCATTTTCACCTTCCTTGGGTTTCCTGAAGCATACCTGAATCATCTCGGAAATGTCTTTCTGCTCCATGTAGTTGAGGTTCAGATCTTGGATACGAGCCACTTCCACATTGTTAAACCAATAGGGTACCTTCAACTCCCTGATCTCATAAAGGACCTGCGCATACAACTGCTCATAGTCAATATCACCCTCGTTATGGATGAGTTGTCCTTTGGGTATCGTCAGACAGATGTATCGGCGTGAGCCAGTGGCATCCGTCAGCGGATGGGGATTGTTGGTGGTGGCGACGAAGGAGGCAAACCTTGGACGGTCTTCTTGCGAGCAGCCGAAGATAGGACGACCGTTGACCTTCGACTTCGACAGGGTCTGTTTCAGATGGGCATGCTGACTGGGACGGATTGCCTCCAACTCGTCGAGGTTCACCAGCAGGTTGTTGGTCAGTGCCATCTCCTTGTCGAACTTGTTCGAGAGGTTCAGGTGGTCGAGGAAGTACTCTCGCAGATGGGGTGGGAGCAGTCGGGTGACGAAGGTTGTCTTACCACATCCCTGTGCTCCTATTAAAGTAGGTACGCACTCGTTACCATGGATGGTGTCCATCTGCAACCAGTGGGCGACCGTCGAGCGGAGCCATACGGCAAGGAACCCATGCTGCTCTGTCGAGATACCAGGTAGTCTGCCGAACAACTTTGCCACATGGTTCTGTCCGTCCCATTGGGGTAGGTGCTCCAAGAAATCCTGAATCGGATTGAACGTTGGAACAGCCTCAGAATGAATCAGTTCCAGAATGTCCGTCTTAGGTTTTCCATCACAGATGTCCTCCTTTTTGGCATGGATGATGATACTGTTCAGAGCCTCCTGTGTCAGTGTCCGATAGACGGGCACCTCAGCAGGAAGGGTAGCAAACTCAATCTTCCCATTCAGCATGTTGCGACGGAAAAGATAATTGTCTTGGAGGAACAACTCTGCTTCCAGAGCAGCCTCCAGCGAAGGCGCAATAGCCTCGCCATGAATGGTTAATTCTTGCATAAGATTTGATTAGAGGTTAATACTAGTTGACGTATCAGTTAGCCTGACAACAATCATCTGCAAAGGTAATACATTTAACACGCCTTGTCAATAGTTTTGGCAAAAAATCGTGCAAAAATCTGTTAACAAAAAGGCGGTTAATAGTTAATAAATCTGAAATGCATAGAAGTATGTTATATGTATGTTATATGTTTGAGCAACATATAACATACGTCAATCCCTCTGTACATCGGCATTAGAGCCCCATCATGTTATATGGTTATATGTTTTTCGTAAATACATAAAAATCTGTTACCGACTAACCCCTGTTTTGTTACCGACTGAGGTCTCCTTTCCTACCGACTAACCCCTGTTTTCCTACCGACTAAAGGCTTAATTCAATTCAATTAAAGCCCTTAATCGGGTCAATTAAAGCCCTCATTTGCTTAAGATATACTTCATTACTCCTTCCGATACCTTCTATGGGGGTATTAAGATACCTCCCATGAGGGTTGGGAAGCATCCCCAAGGGGGTATAGAAGGCATCTCCAAGACCCTTGGGGATTATCCCCAAGCCACACGGAGCCCGTACCTTCACCCTTCGGAGGCGGCACCTTCGTCCCTTGGAGCCTAAGGTTGATAAAGATGCTACTAATCTTCAACGATTTCCCAATAGCCATTTCTTTTACCATTCACTCTACGTAGAATGTTCTTCTCTTGTAACGCTATGGTAATTGATTTGACTGTCCGCTCAGATTTTCCAATTTCAGCAGCAATCTCTTTTTGGGTAGCAGATGGATTCTTTTGCACTATGCGAAGTAGAGCGACTTCTTCCAAAGTGCAATTTTTGCACTTTGGGGGTAATTCTTCGCCAGCTTTTGCACTTTGAACTTCGTGATTTGCACTTTGGGATATAGTTTCGTCCTCAACTTTGTTCCAATCAACGTGCATAATCCTGTTCCTAAGGTCATGTTCCTCTCCAAGCAACATACTGCGAAAGAATCTCTCCAAGTATTCTGTCGTTTCTGTGATGCCATTTGTCAAATCACTATAGTTGGCACGAACGAGCGCATTTCGGAAATACCATGAGTTCTCAGCAAAGACATCATTGACCACATTGAATCCCAATGTGCGTAAATACTTTATCATAAATACGGCAGTCGTTCGTGTGTTACCTTCGCAAAACGCATGAACTTGCCATAGATTAGCACAGAAACGGGTTAGATGACGAATGGCTTCATCAATATTCATGTTTGCATAACTGAACTCGCGTTCCTGCCCCATATCGTAATTCAATGTATCGCTGATAGTATCTGCACTGGCATAATACACAGTCTTGCCGCCAAGTACCCACTCGTTCTTCGTAATATTATAGTCACGAATGCGACCAGCTAACTTATAGATGCCGTCAAACAAGCGACGATGTATAGAAATCAACTGAGCAGGAGTAAACGAAAAGGTTTTTTCCTCTATCAGTTCAGTTATACGTGCAGCCACCTTGTCCGCCTCTTCTGTTCGGTCATCCTCTATAACCTTTCGTCCAGATGCAGACTTGTAGTATGAGTCAATAAGTTGCTTTGCCTCAGTGATACTGATGTCCCCCTCGATATGTCGTTTGGCAGTATCAAGCAGATATTCAGAAGTCTGGAGCCTATCAACCTGTTGCAGACCGATGGCCACCTTCCACGCTTCGCTACGCTCACGCTGTTGCGGCTCTCCCTGGCGGATGTATTCATCCAAGCCCTGAATGGTATATTTCTGTTCGTCGCTCATATATTTATAACGTTTTTATTCTTTCCTTATTTCCGTGAATCCGTAGATTCGTGAGTCCGTCATATATCTTCCAACATCCATCTTACATCTAATATATAGTATGGAGAACTTGAAAATGTTACATCTTATTTATGATGTCATTTACTAATACTGTTTAACAACTCTTCAAATATCGTTTCTGTCTTATCTTTCTGATTATTGTCAGTATATATAAAATCAATACGATTCGAATTATATAAAAGCTGCAAGTTTATTCCCGCATCAAGCAAATTGTTCTTGATGTAATTACCTGATTACGTATTCAATGTAATAAAAACTATGCGCTTATTTATCATCTGTGGATTTGCAAGATTTGATATCTGCTCAAAAAGGTTTTTGAAATATACGCCATCAATATATCCTAAAGATAGGCCAAAAAATATAATCGTCATAGCCTGCAAAGATTCTCGAACCACATCGCTTGACACATAGTTTTCATCCATTGACTTTTGGAGAGGACGATATTCTTTCGGTATCCCTAGATCATCGTGAAAACCAAATATGATATTTCTTTTTTCAACTATTCCGTGTACGGGAATGTAACCAACCTTAACACTCGAATCTATTTGATGAATAACATTTAATAGTGGCGTATAGTTATATGAAAACAGTTTTATTGGAAAGAAATTGTCTCTCGTTTTGTTTTTTTTAGCTTCAACATAGGCTGCTAATAACCTATAAGCATGAGAATCCATTTTTACTGGCCCTTTTGAACCTTCTGAAATAAAGTCCATCAATTGGATCTTGAAGGTATTATAATCTTGAATGTCCCTATCAATTTTATCGGATTTATCTTTCGGGAAAGGATTCTGCGCTCTATGCAAAGCATACTCATGCAGGGTGCGTTCAAAGTCAAACCAGTTGCCCGGAACTTGTTTAATAACATATTGGAACAGATCATCTTCATCCCTTTTATGCATTTTCCAGCCATCATGCTTTTCATAAAAGGATTTATAGCTGGTATCCCAGCCTAAATCCAAATCAAAACCATTTCCTAAGACAATTACTGTTTCTGTATTCATAACACTTCCTTTTAACAAATTACTTACTTTGCATTATTTTGTTTTTGGAAAGAAGTCATCTAGCCAACCGTTTATGCGAGATTTTGTATAGGCACCTATACAACCTTTTTTGAATTGACCACGCTTTTCATATTTGGCTGCCTCTGCCTTGCATGCTTCATAAGTCCAATAGCCAGTTAGTGGCTTGAACCAAGTATAGTCATCAAGCCATCCTTCTTTATATGCAAATTGATAAGCGCCGTTGACATGTTGTTTGAATTCTTTTTTGCTAGAATACTTCTTTGCTTCTTCGTAGCATGTTTCCCGGTTCCAATAGCCATTGGGCTTTTTCATTTCCTTAAACCAAGAATAATCATCCAGCCATCCGTTCTTCAATGCTTTTGTATATGCTCCAGAACAACCTCTCATAAAAGCTCGCCTGTTCTTGTATTTCTTAGCTTCTTCATAACAATGTTCATAATTGTCCCAAAAGCCGGCAGGTTTAGTTTGGCGGCTACGTAACCATGTAAACTCATCTAACCAACCCTCTCTGAGTGATTTAATGTATGCACCTCTGCATCCATTGAAAAAATCGCCTCGAGTCTTATACCTTTTAGCTTCTCTTATACAAGTTTCTTTATCCCATTCTCTTTTCAAAACAGCGAACCACGAATAATCTTTCAACCAGCCGTTTCTCAATGCAGCTGCATATGCTCCACTACTATTTACTTCGAATTCACTAGCTGATTTATATTTCAACGCTTCTTCCCTACAGGTTCTGCGGTTCCACTTTCCATGACTTATTCCACCAAGGGAACCCTTACCTTTGCCCGTAGCAATTCTATTAAGCATTGTATATCCTTGTTGTTCATACCATTTTCTCCAATAATCCTCTCTGTCTTGACCTTCTTCTAAAGTCAAGTTTGTTTCAATAATCTTCATTGGCGGAACAGGTACATGTATCTTCTTCGCATAACGTGCAACATTATCAGCCTCGATATTGAAAATATGCTCTTTATCGCGTTTCTTTTGTCTTCTAATAAGAGTTCTTCCTACATATGCAGTTTTTGTTTCTTCAAAGATATAGACGTACACACTATCTACCTTATCTTTTATGATATCAAATCTTTTATCAACAAGCCATGTAAAATCGTCTAGCCAACCATTCACAACTGCAGCATGATGTGCAGCAGAACAGCCTTTGACAAATTCCTTTTTAGATTGATATTTCCGAGACTCTTCCTCGCAGCGCTCTTTTGTCCAATAGCCATTAGGCTTTTTAATTTCATTAAACCAGTCGAACTTGCTCAAATAACCATTTTTTCTAGCATAGATATATGCGCCAGAACTGCATCTTTGAAATTCTGTTCTTGTTTTGTATTTTCTTGCCTCTTTAAAGCAAGTATCATATGTCCATTTTCTTTTCTTTTTACCATTTTCAACATCTGCACAGAAAGGGCATCCGTGCCCTTGTAAATGACTTGATGGATCCTGTTCAAAAACACCATGTATAGGACATATGATTTTAACTTTTGTATGACCATTTACATAGTCAACCTCGTTATAGTCATATAAACCATTATGAACTGCATTAGCTTTTTCTATGAATTTCTCTTTTCCTAATGAATAGCGCCTTGCCATAGCTTTACGATGGCATTTTATACATCCTTGCCCTGCAAGATGTTTTTGAGGAGTTTGCTGAAAATCCCCATGTTCTTTGCATATGATAGTGACTGGAGACTTTGTACCCACATATTCCACCTTAGAATAGTCGTACCTATCCCCATGCACCGCCTTGGCCCTTGATATGAATACTTCTGTCGTCAGTTTTGCCATAACAATTCTTTATTTAGGATTTTCAAGGAAGGGCATATAAGCTTCACTATTTGAAATCGCAGCAGATTGGAAATGATTATATCGCGTATAGAGCAGATCCAATTTGGAAATGCTATCAAGCCGCTCAATAGAAAGAGTATTTCCATTCATAATCCCAAGATTGGAAAGGTCATCGCAAAACCTCATCTTTTCAATATGTGGAGCGTTTGGTATAACATCCATGATGATAACATGACCAAAGATCCAGCATGTAAATATTCCACATCTTCTGATATTGTCAATATCGTATTTCGACATTCCATATATTATTTTCTTCGCATCTATGAAGCCAATAAGAATTCTGTTGATTACGCAATAGAAAGGAATATCTCCTTCATCATACCTTGCGAATCTCCTTAATTTCTCAAACAATGGGCTGTTACCATCGTTTGTCAGATAATGATATTTTTGCAAGAAACATTCACACATGCCACGTTTAAACTGACGAGTTAAACCTTGAGCAGTAACGTGAAGATTCCGCTTTAGGGAAATCTTGTGTTTACTAACGAAATAGTTGAATATAGGGGATTTCTCTTGTTGAGGATTCATAGAGAAATAATGCTTGCCTACTTGGAGGATACCCTTTACTGCCTCGTCTTGAGATATGCCATACTTGCTTCTGTCGTCGCCAAAGAAAGAGTTGCAATCATTACAGACATCTGTGCATGTTTCTTGCCCTCCTAATGCTTTAGGAAGAATGTGTGGAACGTGATCAAAAGAAGCACCGTCTTCTTTAGTTCTACCACACCAAATGCATTTGCCTGTTTTGATGTATTCTCTTTTCATGTTTTATATCTCCTTCTCAAATCTAAACACGAACCCCTTATGGGTCTTTTCCTTACCGTTACACACTTGGGATACATGCCTGTAGTTGAAACCGTATGCTGCTGTCTCACGTGCATTCTTGTAACTACGCACAAACTCTCCGTCTATAGTATATTGACACACGGGCTTGGGCGTCCCTTTGGGTGTCTTAATCTCATTGGAATAGCCATACGGTTTTCCCCGTTTAAGCTCATACTCTTCTTGATTATACCTTAGATAATAGCCTTTTAATCGGTGTCGATTATAGATATTGGTTCTTATTTGTGTCGTCTTAACCTTGAAATAATCAGCCGCCTCTTTGGCAGATTCAAAAACTCGGAGAATGTTGCCATCATCGTCGACTTGTTCAATAGTAAGCGTCATAAAATGTTTTACTCCTTTCAGAAGCCCAGCGTGGCGAAGGTGATACTCTATCGTGCTTCTATCAACGCCAAGTTGCTTACCTATTTGTACACAAGTCAAACCTTGTTGCCATAATTCTATTGCTTTCCCGTATTCCGCTTTGTTAAAGGTTGTTCCTGCGCCACCTGTCTTGGCGACATTCAATATTTTCCAGCCTTCTTTGCGATATTTTTCCTCGAACTCGCCTTCTAATATCTGTGCCTCCTTTACTGGTACATAGCCCGTCAGTTTCCTACGAATTGGTTCTAACCCCGTCTTTTTTATATATTTTCTTACAGCTGAACTTTTTTCAGTCTTATGATCATTCCCTCGTTTTTCATAGTTAAAGGTCAAGCCAACATATACGGAGTGATCAGGAAACTCATAAGCATATATCATTCTTTGCTTGCGGTTTCCAAGAACTTCCATGTGAGCATAAGCTTTCTTTTGAAGTTTATGGCTACGGATAGCCCTTTCTAACCAATAAGCTTTCTCCCTTAGTTCTTTTTTATTAGGATACTTTCTGGCTTCTGCAATTAGATACTCATCAGAATACATCTCATGGGTCATTCTTCTATCGGGGAAAAGGTCGTCAAGTAGTCCAAACTTACGCATTGCCTTGGAGTAAACCATATAATTCTTGTTCAGAGTGGTAAGCGTCATATCTGGATGTTCTTCTCTAAACCTGATGCAATCTTCGCGAGTTAAGTCTGCTGCATAAGATCGTTGTAGTGGATAGAATTCATCTAAGCAACCGAATTTCTTCATTGCCTTTGCATATCTCGCATAATCTTTGGAAAGATCACGTCGTGTTAAAATAGGGTGCTCTTCCTTGAACTTTACACAATCCTCGTAAGTAATAGTATTAAACGGTTCCTCTATTAACCTTGGAAATAGTTCATCCAAGCAATTGAGTTTCTTCATGGCTCTGCAATATCCTGTATAATCTCGATACAGATCTGTGCGAGTTAAGTCTGGATGTTTCTCTCTGAATCTCACACACTCTTCGTAAGTGAGATTACTCGAATAGACTCCTTTGCTTAAAGGATATAGTTCATCAATACAACCAAGTTCCTTCATGGCTTTGTAGTACTTGCCATAATGGGCGCTAATATCATAGCGGCTCATATCAGGGTGCTTTTCCTTGAACTTTACGCAATCTTCATAGGTAAACTCGTGGGGATAAACTATGGCCTTCGATGGATAAAGTTCATCAAGACACTTCAACCGCTTCATAGCCATATAACAGGCATGGAAACCATGAAGCACCTCGCCCCGTTTGAGTTCGGGGTGTTCTGCCTTGAATCTAAGGCAGTCTTCATAGGTCATAGTGTCTTTGATGTTCTTGGACATATCCTGCTACATTTTTAGTTTCACCCCACCTTCAAATGCTCATACAGCTTAAGCCTCAGCACCTCGCCATTCTCAAACTCGAACTGGAACTTCTTGCGATTGAACATAGGATTATTCTTGTGGATAATCCGGTGGTAATTGGGGCTGATGATAATGATGTTCGTGGAGTCGTTGTTCTGCGAATGGGTGAAATAGTCGATGTGGTGGGATGTGAACAGCGAGCACACCGACACCGGAATGGTCATCCCGTCATTCAGCAACGACCAGTCCACCGTCTTCTGCAATATGAATCCATTGTCGTAATCCATCAGAGTTATGTTTTGTTTTTTTAATTTCTTGTTTACTTCTTACTATCTTCTTACCCTATCGAGAGACTATCGAATGCCTATCCTACGTCTATCTACGTCCTTGCTACGACCTTCGAACGACGGCGGATTGCTACTCCTCTGCTATGGTTCTGTATCTCTGCCAGGAATGATTGTTATCAGTTAAAAGGTAGCTTCTAAGACGGTCACTTCTTTTCTATCCTCAACAGTTCGTTTATATCGACTTCGAGGAGTTCTGCAATCTTGACGAATGTCTCCATAGGTGGTTGGCTGGCATTGGTACACCATTTACTCACGGTAGTCGGTGCACACTCCAACTGCTCGGATAACCACTTATTTGTTCTCTTCTTATCCGCGAGAACTACTTTGATTCTATTTTCCATTCTTATTGTGCTGAGGTTATTTTAACGAGATCTGATTGTACATTATCAATTTCGGCATATCCTTCGGTATGAAGTGCTTTGTCAAGAATGTCTGTTTTAAAGGCAACATTCGTACCATGACAAAATAGCGTGCCAATGTGGAGTACAAGCTTGTAAAGTTGGTGGCCTTGAATATGAAGATAAGCATTAGTCTCATCAAGATGTTCATATTCCAGTGGCACTTCTTGTTGGAGGTTAGCAATGGCCTCACTAAACAATTTTGTAACTTTTTCCAAATAAACACTACCATTATTTGCAAGTTCTTCACGTTTGGGTTGCAGTAGCAGACAAGCGTTGAACTTGGTAATATTCCATTGCTTATTCAACTCGGAACTTTTGCCATAATGCACAAGATAGAGAAGAGGTTGATAGACAACTTTGGAAAGACCTTGTAGGAAAATGATAAAATCAAATTCTACATTCGGCAACACCCTGACAAGTCGTTCTTGAAGATGTCCGGATTCGCAGAAATGATTCTCCCAAGAATATGCATAAGTCTGAGCTATAAAGTTGTCTGCCGACAATCCTTTTTCTCCTCTCAATTGTCGCAAGTCGCTATCTATGCAAATGAAGAAACGACTGGTGAGAAAAGACTTGTAGCGTAAGCACTGCTCACAACCGTGGGCTTCATTACCTTTATCATTCTTTGAGTATGCCAGAAAATGATAGGTGGCTGGAGACGCTTTCTGGAGTTGATGATTCCAAAACACTTCGTCTTCGGCATCTTCCAGGTGTACAACTGCCTTTACACCCCTGTCTCGTAACGGAAGATTTTGATAGTATCGTGCTTGTTCTTCGATTCTATTCATATCCATTACTTGACTGGGGTTGTAACATCTTCCATATATATAATCTTGTCACCCCATCCTGCACCAAAAATACTTGGGGAATGTGTAGTGATAAAGAACTGGGCATTGGGATTGAGTTTCGTGAGCGTATCAATCAGTTTATACTGCCAACTGATGTCGAGGGAGTTTTCGGGCTCATCAAGTAATACATAAGACTCCTTGCCTTCCAGAAGAAACACACGAAGCATAATCAGCAATATCTGCTTTTCGCCAGAAGACAGAGCGTCAATAGGTAATATCTGACCCTTGGAAACAATATTGAATTTGTTCCCTTCAATTTCAATATGTTTTTCTGTCTCTTGAAACAGCCCATTGATGACAGAGCGGAAATCCTCAATTCGTGCTTTCATCTCAGCCTGTTTCTCAGCGGAAGCATCTATCATTGACATACGATAGTACATCATTGATGGCCCTGTTTTCATATCGAACATATAGAACTCTAAATCCTGCGTCAGAGCATTGGATGTTTTACGCTTGTCACGCATGGCTATATTATCGATAGACGGCACATATATAACTTGATTTTTATCTTCGAGATTTTCCAGTGCAAGCTTATAAATCTCATTCAGCAAGGTGGTTTTCCCACTGCCATTGATACCAACGATGATATTTACATCTTCGTTGGCGATAATACTCACATCGTACTTGCCCCAGAGACGGGTCTTAATTTCCTTAATCTTTGAGTATGACATAATGCCGATTCTTTAATATACTTCCTATTTTGATGAGGTTGTACCTTATTATAATTAAATACGCGTACAAAATTAGCTAATTTCCCACGAAATAACGAAGGAAAATCATCTTTTCTGCAAAATACAATCACTTTTATGCCTTTTTCTTCACTTTTGCATCCTTAAATGAGCAATTATACGTAACTATTGAAGTCCTTTTGACTATCATTGGAGTTCCTTATGTAGTTCTTGTCTCTGTTTGCGAATTACGCTATTTCGTCCATTGTCCGCCAAATTTGCAGCCTCTTCATCCAAGGTTGCAACCTTTGAACTGGAGGTTGCATCTTTTGCATCAATACTTGCATCCTTTTCTTCGTCTTGTGACAAGACTTGTGACAAAGCTGGGGACAAAGCTGGGGACAAGCTGGGGACATTGCCATTTTACCGCCAACATTACCGCCATTTTTACCGCCATTTTTACCGCCATTATCTGTTGCATAACTTGGGGCGACATACACCTCAACCTTGAATGCCGTTATAAAATTAATGTTGAACTCTGCGGGTAGGTTGCCATCCTTCTTCAAGTCAGTCTGGACATGCCCTACACCTCGATTAAACATATTGACATAGTCCAACGTTTGACGGCAAATTTACTAAAAAAATCGTCACAGGTGCAGGAATCTTCAAAAATTACCTTCAATCAAGCAAATATTTGAGAAAAAGACCAATCTTTTGATGAAGACATGACATTATTCATGCTTATTATTATATATAATGTGTATTTGAAATATCTTTTGGTTACTTTGTTCAATTTGGATAAATTTTTTACGCTCAAGAAACTAAATAAATGCGTTTTCGCTTTGATTAATCAAATTTTTGCACTATCTTTGCAACAGCCCTCGAAACTGGGGTGTTTATATAACAGAAAGATCTTTAAAACAATAAGAATTATGGGACTGATTGGTTCAATTATCATTGGATGCTTGGCTGGTTTCGTAGCCGGTAAGCTGATGAAAGGTGGCGGTATGGGCTTCATCATGAATCTCGTACTCGGACTATTTGGCGGTCTGTTGGGCGGATGGCTCTTCGACCAGTTAGGTATCACATGGGGTGGTATACTGGGACAACTCGGTACAGCCATCGTCGGTGCCGTAGCTATCCTCTGGGTCGCATCACTTATCAAGAAATAAACATTCATGGACGACGAGACAAAGGACATCAAAGGCACCGAGAAATCAGAAAACCCCGAATATACAGAGAACACAGATTATTCTGAAAACTCCGAGCACTCCGAAGCCCATTCCGACTACCAGCCCGTCAACCGCTTCGACGCTGCTGCCGTGCACCATCTGAGCGGCATGTACCAGAACTGGTTTCTGGACTATGCCTCGTATACGATTCTCGACCGTGCCGTTCCGCATATCGAGGATGGTCTGAAACCCGTGCAGCGTCGTATCCTGCACTCGATGAAGCGCATGGACGACGGTCGTTTCAACAAGGTGGCAAACATCGTGGGACATACCATGCAGTTTCACCCGCATGGTGATGCCTCTATCGGTGACGCACTGGTGCAGTTAGGACAGAAAGACCTACTGATAGACACTCAGGGGAACTGGGGTAATATCCTGACAGGTAACAAGGCGGCGGCACCCCGATATATTGAGGCACGACTGTCGAAATTCGCCCTTGACACCGTTTTTAATCCCAAGACCACCGAATGGCAGATGTCGTATGACGGCAGGAACAAGGAACCTATCACCCTGCCCGTGAAATTCCCCCTGCTGCTGGCACAAGGTGCGGAGGGTATTGCCGTAGGCTTGTCGACCAAGGTCCTGCCCCATAACTTCGTGGAGATATGTGATGCTGCCATCAGTTATCTGCATGAGGAACCTTTCCAGCTCTTCCCCGACTTCCCCACAGGAGGCTCCATCGATGTGTCCAAATACAACGACGGACAGCGGGGTGGCGTGCTGAAGGTACGTGCCAAGATTGAGAAGCTCGACCCCAAGACACTCGTCATCCGTGAAATACCATTCTCCAAGACAACGGAGACTCTGATTGACTCTATCCTCAAAGCTATCGAGAAGGGTAAGATCAAGGCACGCCATGTGGAAGACCTGACGGCGGCGAAGGTGGAGATACAGGTGCAACTGGCTCCCGGTGTGTCGTCAGACAAGACACTGGATGCCCTCTACGCCTTCTCTGACTGTGAGATTAACATCTCGCCCAACTGCTGTGTCATCGAGGACAACAAGCCGCAGTTCCTCACCATCTCCGACGTGCTGCGCCATTCTGTGGACCGCACGAAAGACCTGATACGGCAGGAACTGGAAATCCGCAAGGGCGAGCTCCTGGAGCAACTACATTTCTACTCCCTGGAGAAAATCTTCATTGAGGAGCGTATCTATAAGGACAAGAAATTCGAACAGGCACCCAATGTGGATGCCGTCTGCGAGCATATCGACGAGCGACTGACTCCTTATTACCCGCAGATGATCCGCGAGGTGACCAAGGACGACATTCTCAGACTGCTGGAGATCAAGATGCAGCGCATCCTGAAGTTCAACAAGGACAAGGCGGATGAGCTCATGGCTCGTATCAAGGCAGAGATTGACGAGATAGACAAAGACCTCGCCAACCTGGTAGAGGTGACTGCCGACTGGTTTAAATTCCTCAAAGACAAATATGGTAAGGATCACCCACGCCTGACGGAGATCCGTAACTTCGACACCATCGAGGCGACAAAGGTAGTGGAGGCTAACCAGAAACTCTATATCAACCGCTCGGACGGTTTCATCGGCACCGGTCTGAAGAAAGACGAGTTCGTCTGCAACTGCTCGGACATCGACGACATCATCATCTTCTACAAAGATGGTAAGTTCAAGGTGGTGCGTGTTGCCGACAAGTTGTTCGTCGGTAAGAACGTGCTGTGGCTGGGTGTCTTCAAGAAGAACGACCAGCGCACCATCTATAATGCCGTCTACCGTGACGGCAAGAAGGGCACCTATTTTATCAAGCGATTCAACGTGCCCTCCATTACCCGAGACCGTGAGTATGACATCACCAGTGGTACACCGGGCTCCAAGGTGGTGTATTTCACCGCTAACCCGAATGGTGAGGCTGAGGTCATCAAGGTAACCCTCGACCCGGCACCCAAACTCAAGAAGATATTCTTTGACAAAGACTTCTCGGAGGTAGGTATCAAAGGACGCAGTGCCAAGGGTAACATCCTCACGAAATACCAAGTTCACCGCATCGGTCTGAAGAGTCACGGACACTCCACGCTGGGTGGACGGAAGGTGTGGTATGACCCCGATGTCAACCGCCTTAACTACGACGAGCACGGACAACTGCTCGGCGAGTTCAATGATGGTGACAGCATCCTCGTCATCCTCAAGAACGGCGACTACTATCTCTCGGGCTTCGATGTCAACGTTCATTTCGAGGACAACATCGCCCTTCTGGAGAAATACGAGGCAGAGAAGGTCTGGAGCTGTGTGCTCTATGATGCCGATAACCAAGGATATCCGTATGTGAAGCGTTTCCTGATGGAGGCTTCGAAGAGAAAACAGAACTACTTGGGTGAGAATCCTAACTCGCAACAGATTATATTGACGGATCAGGTATATCCACGCATCCAAGTCACCTATGGTGGCGCTGACGAGTTCCGTGGCACCGAGGAGTTCGACGTGGAACAGTTTATTGCCGTCAAAGGCTATAAGGCGAAAGGTAAACGACTCACCACCTACCAGATCAATAGTATCGTGGAGTTGGATCCCCTGCGCTTCCCCACCACACCTGCAGAGCCTGCCGAGCCTGTTGAGGAAGAGGAGGAAAACCTCGATCCCGACGCCGGCAAGAGTCAGCAACAGGTGATGGATGAACTGACAGGACAGCAAACCCTTTTCTCCGATGAAGACTATCAGTAAGACACTCCTCCTATTTGCCCTACTCTCCCTAACGAACCTATCCCTTAGGGCACAGTCGGACTCTGCCAAGATCATCACAAGTAGCAGAATGATAGGTATTGGTGGGACAGCAATTCTTGACACCTACCTCTCAGCAGAGCATTTCAAAGGTTTTGGCATGAGCTTTCTGGCGACGGTAGAGCGCAAGCGCCCCCATCGCAGATGGAGTACGCTGATGGAGCATGAGGCAAACCTGTCGTATGTCCATGACCGCTCCAACTCCCGAAAGGAACTGGAGGGTGCTTATAACTTCTATTGGGGAAAGCTCTATAACTGGCAACTCCTCGATAACAGACTGACCCTGCAGGCGGGTGGTGTGGCAAATGTCTCACTTGGTTTTATCTACAACACCTCCAACAGCAACAACCCAGCCCAGGCACGTGCCCATCTGAATATCATGCCGACAGGTATTGCGTCCTATCGGTTCACACTTTTCAACAAACCAATGATGGTGCGCTATGAGGTAAACCTGCCCTTAGCAGGTGTGCTGTTCTCACCTAACTATGGTCAGTCGTACTATGAGATATTCAATCGTGGCAACTATGACCATAACGTGGTGTTCACCACTTTCGTCAATGCACCAGAATGGCGACAGATGCTGAGCATTGATGCCAACCTCACCGGTAAATGGACTTTACGTGTCGGTTATCTGGGCAACTATCAGCAATACAAGGCAAACCAATTGAAACAGCATGTCTATACACATCGCTTCCTGATTGGTTTCACTCGCCGGTTCTCCTTAATCCCGCATAGGTTATGAAGAAGATATTTGATTTTATAGGAAATATAGTAACTATTGGGACTATAGTAACTATAGGGACTCTTGGGACACTTACCTCCTGCATCGACGAGGAGGAACGGGCTGACACGGCGGCTGGCAACTTCGAGGCTTTGTGGCAGATTATCGACGAGCACTATTGCTTCTTCGAATACAAACAACATGAGTACGGACTCGACTGGGATGAGGTATATCATAAATATAAGGTACGCGTGAACGACCAGATGACGGAGCCCCAGCTCTTCGAGGTACTCTGTGACATGCTCGCAGAACTGCGTGACGGACATGTCAACCTCTCGGCAAGCTATGACTACGGACGTTACTGGACCTGGCAGGAGGCATTCCCCAAGAACTACAGCGACAGTCTGGAGCGCAAATACCTGGGTACTGACTATAAGATTTCCAGTGGCATCAGCTATCGTGTCCTTGATGACAATATCGGCTATATCCGCTATGAGTCGTTCCAGAATCCGATTGGCGAAGGTAATTTAGACGATGTACTCTCCTATCTGATTCTATGCAGGGGACTCATCATTGATATCCGCAATAATGGCGGGGGTGACTTGACCAATGCAGAAAAGCTGGCAGCCCGCTTCGTGAGTGAGAAGACACTGGTAGGCTATATGCAACATAAAACAGGTACGGGGCATAACGACTTCAGCAATCTGGAGGCGCAATATCTGGAGCCGTCGAGCAACCTCCGCTGGCATAAGCCCGTCTGCGTACTCACCAACCGTTCCGTGTTCAGTGCTGCCAATGAGTTCACCTCCATGATGAAAGCACTCCCACAGGTAAAGGTGGTGGGCGACCATACCGGCGGCGGCTCCGGCATGCCGATGAGCAGCAGTCTTCCCAATGGATGGAATGTACGCTTCTCCGCTTGTCCGATGTATGACAAAGACAAGCGTCAGACGGAGTTCGGTATTGAGCCAGACTATCTTATACAACTGACTGACGAGGACATTGCCAAGGGTACCGACACCATCATAGAGGCTGCGAGGAAACTTTTAGTCGAATAATTTGGCTATTTGCTCACTTATTCGTACCTTTGCATCCGCATTTGCGCCTGTGGCGGAATTGGTAGACGCGCTAGACTTAGGATCTAGTGTCTTGCGACGTGCAGGTTCGAGTCCTGTCAGGCGCACCAAAAAGTCGGCATAGCTCAGCTGGTTAGAGTATCACCTTGACATGGTGGGGGTCCTTGGTTCGAATCCAAGTGTCGACACAAGAAAGGAGCGGAAGCCTGATGGCTTCCGCTCCTCTTCATATGAAAGACATATCTTATTTCACATTACCCACCTTAATCAAGTATTCACCAATCTGTACGGCGTTCAGCGCAGCACCCTTGCGAATCTGGTCACCAGAGAGCCAGAAGGTCAGTCCGTTCTCGTCGGAGAGATCCTTGCGGACACGTCCTACATAGACATCATCCTTACCAGCAGTCTCCAGCGGCATAGGATAAACGAGGTTGGCAGGATCGTCAACCAGAGTGCATCCGGGAGCTGCGGCAATCGCCTGCTGAGCCTCCTCCACACTCAGAGGACGCTCTGTCTCAATCCATACGCTCTCTGAGTGAGAACGCAAAGAGCTGACACGAACACACATCGCAGAGCACTTGGCATCGGTATGCATGATCTTCTGCGTCTCATTATACATCTTCATCTCCTCCTTGGTATAACCATTGGGCTGGAAGACATCAATCTGGGGAATAACATTATAAGCAAGCTGATGAGGGAACTTCTTGATGGTCTTCACCTCACCAGTCTCTACCATCTCCTTATACTGCTGCTGCAGTTCTGCCATCGCAGCGGCACCAGCGCCAGAGGCACTCTGATAACTGCTGACATGGATACGCTTGATATGACTGAGCTTCTCCAAAGGCTGGAGTACAACCACCATCATAATCGTGGTACAGTTTGGATTGGCGATGATGCCACGGGGACGGTTCAAAGCATCCTCCGCATTACACTCTGGGACAACCAAGGGCACATCATCATCCATACGGAAAGCTGAGCTGTTGTCAATCATCACACAGCCATATTTCGTAATTGTCTCCGCAAACTCCTTAGAAGTTCCAGCACCGGCTGACGTAAATGCAATATCAATATCCTTAAAGTCGTCATTGTGCTGGAGTAACTTAACAGTCAGTTCCTTACCACGGAAGGTATACTTACTGCCTGCACTACGCTCTGAACCGAACAATACCAGTTCATCCATTGGGAAATTTCTCTGGTCGAGGATTCTCAAGAATTCCTGACCTACGGCACCTGAAGCACCTACGATTGCTACTTTCATAAGTCTAATTTTTCTACACTTCGTAATTTCGGCTGCAAAGTTATAAAATAAGTGAGAGAAATGCAAAAGAAAACCTGTTTTCTTTTCATTTCCGAACGAAAAGTAAGTTCGGCGAAGCCAAAGTTACCAAATAATTATTAATTATCAATTGTCAATTATCAATTAATTTGTATCTTTGCAAATGAAATGACATCATTTGCGTCATATTTTCCTATAACAGACCCGACATTGATTTTCTGTGTCGTGTTGTTGATTATCCTGTTTGCCCCTATTATCATGGGTAAACTGCGTATCCCCCATATCATCGGAATGGTACTGGCTGGTATGCTGATTGGTAAGTACGGCTTTAACATTCTGGAGCGTGACTCCTCCTTTGAACTATTCGGAAAGGTGGGACTACTCTATATCATGTTCCTCGCCGGACTGGAGATGGACCTGGAGAGTGTGAAGAAGAACTCCAAGCGCTTCTGTATTTTCGGACTGCTCACCTGCCTGATACCACTTATCCTTACCTATGTGATGGCAATAGGATTATTGGACTATTCCCCACAGGCATCCTTCCTGCTTGGATGTATCATGGCATCCAACACCCTGATAGCCTACCCTATCGTCGGACGCTACGGACTGCAACGTCACTCCAGTGTCATGCTCAGCGTAGGATCGTCGATGCTCTCTTTGTTCCTCGCGTTACTGATGCTTGCCGCATTAGCGGCATCCTATAAGGAAGATGTTGGATTCTGGTTCTGGATCCGCTTTCTCTTGAAATTCCTTCTGTTCTGCGGAGCCAGTGTATGGCTGATACCTAAGTTGGCACGTTATTTCCTGCGTCGCTATTCCGATGCGGTGATGCAATTCATCTTCGTCCTTGCCGTGATGTTCCTCAGTGCGGCAGCATCAGAGGCTGCAGGTGTGGAAGGCATCGTAGGTGCTTTCTTTTCGGGACTGATCCTGAACCGCTACATCCCTCATGTGTCCCCTCTGATGAACCGCATCGAATTTATCGGCAATGCCCTCTTTATTCCCTATTTCCTGATTGGTGTAGGCATGCTGATTAATATCGGCTCGCTCTTTACGGGATTTCACATGCTATGGATTGTGCTGATGATTGCCTTCTTCGGTACTTTCGGAAAGGCTGTTGCCGCCTACCTGTCCAGTCTGCTGTTCCGTCTTCCGAAGTCTGCAGGCAATATGATGTTCGGTCTTACCAGTGCCCATGCTGCTGGTGCCATAGCGATGGTCATGGTGGGCATGCGTCTGGAAGTCAGCCCAGGAGTCTATCTGGTGAATGATGAGATACTCAATGGAGTAGTCATCATGATTCTTGTCACTTGTGTGATCAGCTCTTTCATGACGGCACATGCCGCCCAGCAGATTATCCTGCAGGAGAAGACACACCTGAAGACTGATGAAATAAAGAAGGATGATGAGAAGATACTGCTCTGTGTGAAATACCCGGAGATTGCTCCCCAACTGCTTGAACTCGCCATTATGATGCGCAACCATCAGCTGAACCGCGGTATCGTGGCACTCAATGTCGTTTATGACGACACCAATTCGGCAGCTAACAGGGAGAAAGGACTGAGACTATTGGAACAGCTACAACAGCAGGCAAGTGCCAGTGAGGTAAAGATGCAGACACAGGTTCGCCTTGCCACCAATACCGCCAATGGTATCAAACATGCCTTCAAGGAGTTCGCAGGGTCTGAAATCATCATGGGTATGCATGTCCATACCGAGGTCAACCCCAAGTTCTGGGGAGATTTCATCCAAAGTCTGTATAATGGTCTGAACAGACAGATTGTCTTAACCCGTTTCGTACAGCCCCTGAACACGTTACGCCGCATACAGGTGGTGGTACCTTCCCGTGCCGAGTTTGAGCCAGGTTTCCACCGTTGGCTGGAACGACTGAGCCGCATGGCAGAGAACCTTGACTGCCGCATCCAGTTCCATGGACGTAACGAGAGTCTGGAGCTCATCAGGGAGTATATCAACAACCTCCACCCTGGTGTACGTACAGAGTATACTTTCATGGCACATTGGAATGAGCTTCCCAAACTGGCAGAGACAATCAGTGAGGATCATATGTTCGTTGTTATCACTGCCCGTAAGGGCACCATTTCGTATAAGAACGCACTGGAGCGCCTGCCTAATGAGCTGATGCAGCATTTCTCGGGCAAAAACCTTATGATTATCTTCCCAGACCAGTATGGTGACACGAAGGAAGAGCGCATGACGTTCACTGAGGCACAGCACCAGGAAGAGAGCAGTATTTATGATACTTTCCTCCGTTGGATTAACAACAAAAGAAATAAAGTAAATGATTGATATTAAAGGCATCAAGAAGAGTTTCGGTTCCCTAGAAGTATTGAAAGGCATTGACCTCCACATCGACAAGGGAGAAGTTGTCAGTATAGTCGGACCCAGTGGTGCCGGCAAAACGACTTTATTACAGATTATAGGTACACTTGACCGTCCGGACACTGGCACGATTACCATTGACGGTATTGATGTGAGCAAACTAAGCAGCAAGAAGCTTTCTGACTTCCGTAACCAGCATATCGGTTTTGTATTCCAGTTTCACCAGCTGCTACCTGAGTTCACGGCAATAGAGAATATCATGATCCCGGCATATATCGCAGGAGCATCCCACCGCGAGGCAAAACAAAGGGCACAGGAACTGCTTGACTTCATGGGACTGAGCGACCGTGCGAGTCATAAGCCTAATGAACTGAGCGGTGGTGAGAAACAGCGCGTCGCCGTGGCTCGTGCACTGATCAATCATCCTGCTGTAATCCTTGCCGACGAGCCAAGCGGTTCTCTGGACTCAAAGAACAAGGAAGAACTCCATCAACTTTTCTTTGACCTGCGTGATAAGTTTGGACAGACATTCGTCATTGTAACCCATGACGAACAGCTCGCCAGTATCACTGACCGGACCATCCACATGAGGGACGGTCAACTAGAGAACCTGGAAGAACTAGATACACTAGATAAACTAGAAGAATGATGAAAATTAAGCTCGGAGACTACAACACCCTGCGCATCGTAAAGAGCGTTGATTTCGGCATGTACCTCGATGGAGGTGACGAAGGTGAGATACTCTTGCCTACCCGCTATGTCCCTAAAGGTGCAAGAGTGGGTGACAACATAGAAGTGTTCATCTACCTCGACCAAGACGAGAAACTGATTGCCACCACCCTCAAGCCACTTGCCAAGGTGGGAGACTTCGCATGGCTGGAGTGCACATGGACCAATGAGTATGGAGCTTTCCTTAACTGGGGACTGATGAAAGACCTGTTCTGTCCGTTCCGTGAACAGAAACAGCGGATGCAGAAAGGTAAGCGCTATTATGTCTATGTGATGGAGGATGAGAAGACACACCGTCTGATGGCGACAGCCAAAGTGGAACGCTATCAGAAACATGACGGTTATCAGCGTGCTCTCGATTTCTCTGACGAGCTATTGCGATACTTACAGGAGAACGGCGGATCATGTGATTTAGGCGACAAAAGTCCTGCTGAGGATATCGCCCTACGCTTCGGTGTCAGTAAAAAGGTGTATAAAAAAGCAGTCGGCGACCTTTACCGCCGCCGACTGATCACTATCTCTGACGAGGGAATCACCCTCGTTTAGAACTCTGCGCTCTTTGGAGTACGTGGGAATGGGATGACATCGCGGATGTTCTGCATTCCTGTCACAAACAATATCAGACGTTCGAAACCAAGTCCGAAGCCAGCATGCGGACAAGTGCCCCAGCGACGGGTGTCGATGTACCACCACAGGTGGGTCATATCCATATCACGACGTTTGATCTCACCCATCAGCTTATCATAGCTCTCCTCACGGACAGAGCCACCGATAATCTCACCGATCTGCGGGAACAACACGTCCGTACCCTGCATCGTAGGACCAGGAGCGACAGCACCTTTGTATCCTACAGAGCCACCGTCAGCAGTGTCCTCGTTCTGTTTCATATAGAACGACTTGAAAGCACGGGGATAGTCTGTCATGATAACAGGTTTCTTGAAATGCTCCTCCACCAAGTAGCGCTCATGCTCCGAGGCAAGGTCATCACCCCAGTTGCAGGGGAACTCAAACTTCTTACCGTTCTTGATGGCTTCCTGCAGGATGTTAATACCCTCGGTATAGGGCAGACGCACGAAGGTATCCTTCAGCACACCCTCCAGACGAGCAATCAGTGTCTTGTCAATCATCTGATTGAGGAAAGCAAGGTCATCCTTACAGTTCTCCAATGCCCAACGGACGCAATATTTGATAAAGTCCTCCTCGAAGTCCATCAACTCATCCTGGTCCATGAAGGCAACCTCAGGCTCCACCATCCAGAACTCAGCGAGGTGACGGGGAGTATTCGAGTTCTCGGCACGGAACGTAGGACCGAAGGTATAGATAGCGCCCAGTGCCGTAGCACCCAGCTCGCCCTCCAACTGTCCGGATACCGTCAGAGAAGTCTGCTCACCGAAGAAGTCATCGTCATAGATAATCTTACCATTCTCATCCTTCTTCAGGTCATACAGGTTCTTGGTGGTCACCTGGAACATATTACCGGCACCCTCACAGTCACTGGCAGTGATCAGCGGGGTATGGAAATAGAAGAAGCCATGCTCATGGAAATAGGTATGGATAGCCATCGCCATGTTATGACGGATACGCATCACGGCACCAAAGGTATTGGTACGGAGACGCATGTGAGCATTCTTACGCATCACCTCAAACGACTGTCCCTTCTTCTGCATCGGATAAGTATTGTCGCAAGCACCATAGAGCTCCAGACCTGTTGCCTGTATCTCACTGGTCTGTCCGGCGCCCTGGCTCTCCACCAAGGTACCCACGGCACATATACATGAGCCAGTGGTCATCTGCTTCAACAGTTCCTCATCAAACTTAGCAGGATCGACAACGACCTGCACGTTCTTGATGGTCGAGCCATCATTCAAGGCGATGAAGTCTACAGCCTTAGAACTGCGATGCGTGCGCACCCATCCTTTTACACATACCTCTTTTCCAAAATCCGTACTTTTCAGTACGTCAACTATCTTTGTTCTTTTCATTGAACTATGAACTCTTAACAATAAACTATGAACTATTCGTAGGCTCCCATTCTCAAACGGTCAACCTCCTCCTCTGTCAGATAACGCCAGTCACCACGACGAAGGTTCTTCTTGGTCAGTCCGGCAAACTGCACACGGTCGAGTTTCGTCACCTTATAGCCAAGGCTCTCGAAGATACGGCGTACGATACGGTTCTTACCAGAGTGAATCTCAATACCCACCTGTTTCTTGTCAACAGGATCAGCATACTGGATATCATCTGCCTTGATGTCGCCATCCTCCAAGGTGATACCCTGAGCGATTTGCTGCATGTCATAGGCTGTCACATTCTTGTCGAGATGCACATGATATATCTTCTTCTTGAGGAACTTCGGATGAGTCAGCTTGGAAGCCAAGTCTCCATCATTGGTCAGAAGAAGCACACCCGTTGTGTTACGGTCGAGACGACCTACTGGATAGATACGCTCAGGGCAAGCACCCTTCACGAGATCCATCACCGTCTTACGCTGCTGCGGGTCATCACTGGTTGTCACATAATCCTTTGGCTTATTCAGTAACACATAAACCTTTTTCTCCAGTGTCACAGGAGCGTCATGGAACTTCACCTCATCAGTGCGCAGTACCTTAGTACCAAGTTCCGTTACTACCTGACCATTGACCGTCACCACACCTGCCTGGATGAACTCATCTGCCTCACGACGGCTGCATACGCCAGCGTTGGCAAGGAACTTGTTCAGACGAATCGGCTGGTTTGGATCAATATTCTCCTCCTTATATTCAATTCGCTTCTTGAAACTGTATTTTGCATTGGGATCATAAGCACCACGCTGCTTGTTATAGCCACCACGAGGCTGACCATAACCACCCTGACGGGGCTGTCCATAACCACCACGGGGCTGACCATAACCGCCCTGACGGGGCTGACCATAGCCACCACGAGGCTGATAACCACCCTGACGAGGCTGTCCATAACCACCGCGAGGCTGATAACCACCCTGCTGACGAGGCTGATAACCACCTTGCTGACGAGGCTGGTATCCACCTTCCTCACCCTCTGCCTGCTGGTTATACCGAGGACGGTATCCTCCTTGCTGATAACCACCTTGACGGGGCTGACCATAGCCACCACGAGACTGATAGCCTCCCTGCTGATAGTTGGCACGTGGGCGATAGCCTCCCTGCTGACGGGGTGCGTTACTCTGTAAGCCGGCACCGAATCCTTCTGGACGGAAACCGCCTTCCTCTTGATTTTGATTACGATTGTAGCCACCCTGATTATAAGGACGCACCTGCTGATGAATACGTGGACGCGGTGAACGTCCTGGTTTGTAACCTTGATAACCACTTGTTTGGTTTGTGTAGCCCTCACGGCTTGTAGCATTCTGCTCTGAGGACTGTTCCTCTGTTTTCTTTTCGTTCTCTAATTCCATAATTCTTTTGTTGATTTTTTAGTTAGGAAGCCTCACGGCTCCCTCTTGTGTTGTGAAAATAAATTAAATACCTGTATAATTCATTGGCGTGATAGCCATTAATTCCTCTTTTACCTCCTCACTGACATCGAGTCCCTGGATAAACTCATGAATCAGTTCGGGAGTCATTTTCTGATTGGTGCGGGTGAGTGCTTTCAGTGCCTCATAGGGATGGGGATAAGCCTCACGGCGCAGGATGGTCTGGATAGCCTCAGCGACTACAGCCCATGTGTTGTCAAGGTCTTCCTGCAGTTTCTCCTCGTTGAGGATCAGCTTACGCAGACCTTTCAGTGTGCTCTGTATAGCAATCAGCGCATGTCCCATGGGAACACCCACGTTACGCAGTACGGTAGAGTCTGTCAGGTCACGCTGCAGACGGCTGACGGGCAGTTTCTGAGCCAGGAACTGCAGGATAGCATTGGCAATGCCGAGGTTACCCTCTGAGTTCTCATAGTCGATGGGGTTCACCTTATGCGGCATGGCACTCGACCCTACCTCACCAGCCTTGATCTTCTGCTTGAAATACTCCATGGAGATATACATCCAGAAGTCACGGTCGAGGTCGATGATGATGGTATTGATACGGCGCATGGCATCGAAGATGGCACCCAGCCAGTCGTAGTTTGAGATCTGGGTAGTCCACTGCTCACGCTCCAGTCCGAGTTTCTCGCTGACGAACTTGTTGCCGAACTCACGCCAGTCATACTGCGGGTAAGCGACATGATGGGCATTATAGTTTCCTGTCGCACCACCGAACTTAGCAGTAATCGGAGTGTCCTTCAGACCACGCAGCTGCTCTTCCAGACGATAGACATACACCATCACCTCCTTCCCCAGACGGGTCGGCGAGGCTGGCTGTCCGTGCGTCTTGGCAAGCATCGGCACATTCTTCCACTGCTCGGCATAGTCGTTCAACTGCTCGATAAGCTCCTCCACCATAGGATAGTAGACATCCTCCAGTGCCTCCTTCACAGAGAGGGGCACACTGGTATTGTTGATATCCTGCGAGGTCAGTCCGAAGTGGATGAACTCCTTGTATTTCTCAAAGTCACCAATCTTGTCGAGTTCCTCCTTGATGAAGTACTCCACTGCTTTCACGTCGTGATTGGTCGTCTTCTCGATTTCCTTCACACGTGCAGCATTCTCCTCCGTGAAGTTGCGATAGATGTCACGCAAACGCTCAAAGAGGGTATGGTCAAAGTCTTCCAACTGTGGCAATGGTAGTTCACAAAGAGTAATGAAGTATTCTATCTCCACGCGAACTCTGTAGCGAATGAGCGCATACTCCGAAAAATATCCTGCCAACTGTTCTGTCTTGTTCCTGTAACGACCATCAATAGGCGAGATGGCTGTCAATACGTCTAATTCCATTCTTTCTCTTAATACCTTATTAATATAGCTATATTTCCAATTGGACTGCAAAGGTACGAATAAGTGAAGAAAAAACCAAATATATTTGAGTTTTTCTGAACGAGAGTACCTTAAAAACTTTGTTTTAAAGTTACGAAAACCTTGGCAAACTACCAAATAGTTTTAATGTTTTTAAAATTGTTAGTGCAAAAGTTCGCAGAATTATGCAAAAATAATTACTTTTGCACTGGTATTTAATCTATTTTACAATATGCAACTGATCATCTTTGACTTTGACGGCACATTAGGTGACACCCGGCGGAATATCGTTACCACCATGCAGATGACCATTGCCGAGTTAGGGTTGGCAGGTCGTACCGATGACGAGTGTGCTTCCAAGATAGGACTGCCCCTTGACGGCTGCTTCAGGTCATTATACCCTGATGAAGGCAAAGAGACCATCCGCCTTTGCGCCGACACCTACAGGAGGATTTTCCAAGAAAACCTGCTGACGATGAAGCCCCAGTTATTCCCAAAGGTCAAAGAGACGCTGTCAGCACTGAAGGCTAAGGGATACACCCTCACCATCGCCTCCTCACGCTGGCACAAGTCCCTTTCTGGGCTGACACATGATTTAGGGATAGCAGAATACATATCATACCTCGTTGGAGCAGACGACGTGGAAAAAGCAAAGCCTCATCCCGAGCCTGTCCTTAAAACCCTTTCCGCAACAGGTTTCGATGCAAGTCAGACCCTTGTTGTCGGAGATATGAACGTAGACATCCTGATGGGGTTAAACGCTGGAGCAAAAACCTGCGGAGTGACTTACGGAAACGGTACGAGAAGGGAACTGGAAGAGGCTGGAGCAGACTATATCATCGACACTATAGACAAACTTATTGACATTGTTAGGTAAGTCCTGGCGTTGGCACATCAACTTCTGCCCGGGCTGGAAAGGGTACTTCACCTCTCAGAGCGACGAGAAAAAGGCGGAGCTTAGAGAAAAGTACAACTTCCAGAAATACTAAGGAATAAGGGGGCATGTAGGGATAGAGTTCTTTTGGGGGAGAGGACTCTATCCCTCTATCTCCTATCCTCTTCCTTTTTCTTTATTTTTACGTTGATTTATCTGGTTATATTTGTTTTCTTGCAACAAATTTATTATATTTGCACACAAAACGCCTATAGACAATATATTTCAACTAAAAATGAAGGAATATACGCATTATAATCGCATTAAGTCTGTCTTAGCAGAGAAGAATAAGACTGGAACGTGGCTCTCAGAACAGATGGGACGAAACCTTGGTACTGTATCACGATGGATGACGAACAAGGTTCAGCCATCAGTTGAGCAACTTTATGATATTGCACACCACCTTGATGTGGATGTAAGGGAATTGTTGGTAGCATCGAAATGATGAAAAAGAAGTAAAATGTAAAAACATATATTATGGCAACAACTATAAGCGTAAACAAACAGAACGTACTGGAACTTTTGTCGACAGGAAGGGCAAAGCCTTTTGTTATTCCAGAATATCAAAGACCCTACGCATGGACAGATGAACAAATAGAAACATTGTTTGAAGACATATGGGAATTTGCCACTACTATAGGTGGCTTAAAGAATAATGGCAGCTATTTTCTTGGAAGCATTGTATCTTTTGAGAATGAGAATGGCGAACAAGAAATCATTGATGGACAGCAAAGAATCACTTCTTTGTTTCTCTTGCTTCGTGCCATTTATACAAAATTAGTTAAAGGTGATGATGCAAACACTGATGCCGCACGTAATTTTATCGGGAAAATAGAACCAGCTATATGGAGGACGGACAACTTAACAGGTAAGGTTGACTACTCCGATATTCTCCTTACCTCAAAAGTAGTTGATAATGCAGGAAATGAAATTCTAAGGAAGATTCTTGAGACAGGTGAAGCTGATATAAAAGCAGACGACAACTACTCCAAGAACTATCTGCAATTTCAAAAATTGTATGACAAGCATTGCAGCGAGTCACCATTACAAATATATGATTTCATCTACGCACTTTTAAACCAAGCAATTCTCTTGCCTATTGGAGCAGACAGCCAAGATACCGCATTGACCATCTTCTCTACTCTGAACAATAGAGGATTGCCCCTGTCTGACGCTGACATTTTCAAGGCTAAGATATATAACCATCTTAAAGAGGAAGAGAAAGAGAGTTTTATAGCCCAGTGGAAATCTTTGGAAAAAGAAGCAGCGGAAGCAAATGAAAGCATTCAGCGGCTCTTTTATTACTACATGTTCTTCTTGCGCGCCAAAGAAGGGGATGTCAGTTCCAGCACGCCTGGCGTTAGAAAGTACTATCTTGCCGGCAAATGCGAGAGACTGTATGACACGGAACTGATGAATGACTTGGGCATAGTCCTGGGTTTATGGAAGGTTATCAATACAAACCACGACATACCCGAAGAGACATGGGATAACAATCCTAAAATAAGAAAAGCATTAGACACGCTGGTCTCGTATCCTAATGAATACTGGAAATATCCAGTTATCATATATTATTTGGCTCATCGCAAAGATGTCTATTTCGATGAGGAGTTTCTACTTTTCCTCAACAAACTTGCAGGCGAACTGATGACCCGCTTTATTCTCTTCCCTACTATCAATGCCGTAAAGGCAGACATTATGAAACTTAATGCCAAAATAATAAAGGATACACACCCACAATTTGACTTCCGTCCTATTGATATGGATGCCGTAAAGGACAGAATCAAGATTGCACATCGGAATATTGTAAGAATGTTGCTGAAATCTTATGCCTATAATCATCAAGAAGAACTATTGCCAGACAATTGGCAGATTGAGCATATTCTGCCTCAGAAGTGGCAAAGTTCCTTCTTCCCTGATATAGAAGCAAAAGTTGTCAATGACATGATAGAACATATTGGCAACAAGACGCCTTTTGAAAAGAAGTTGAACATCATTGCCAGCAATGGCTATTTCAAGAAAAAGCAGACAGAATATCAGAAGTCGGACATAGAGGTAACTAGAATTCTCGTTACAAGCATAGATAACGATTGGACGCTTGGCAACATTGAACATCGTGATGAAATCATCACGCAAGAAGTCATGAAACTCTTAGACAATTGGGAATTACAATACCAAAACTATAAAGGTTCTTCCAATGGGAATGGTCCTTCTGCTGAAGAATTAGAACAAATTGAGAAATTCAAGAAAATGGGGTGGATATAAAATATGGCATATTACGGAAACATTCTTGAGGAGGAGCTTAAAAACAAAGTGGCGCATGATTTGTTCGATGCTTTCGACACGACGCAAATCATCGGACGTATAGACTTTTGTGTGTCAATCCCCGCTGATCCGCTTGGTCTTAATGAAGCGGAGTCATTACTTTGGGCTGAGGCCAAGAAAGGCACCAGCCACGACATTTATGAGTCATTCATACAACTGATCCTCACATTAGGCAAGGAGCGACCACAGGATGCAATACTGCCACCAGCCTTTCTTGGAGCATTCGATGCTGAAAAGATTGCATTCCTTCCCTACTCTTCCATTCTAGAAGTGCTTCGACAAAACGATTTTAACTGGAACGCTGCCCCAAGCGACCATACCACTAAGGAGTTTTTGCAGTTAAAGGAACTGTTATCCGACACGCTTCATAACGGATTGGAGATATACAATTACGAACATGATGCCAAAGAACTTGTTTATTTTATTCGGCGCAATTTCACACTACGCAAACAGGGGGTGCGGCATATACGTATTAATAAAAACAATTTTACTCACATTTATTTGAAGTGGCTCGAAGCCGTAAAGCCCACCATCGCTATAGATTGGAATGTTGCAAAAAAAGAAGGCATCATCGATGCCGACTTCTATTTAGCAGACATTCTTTCAAAAGACGGCATTACACTTCAGGATAAGCTCTTTGTCCTGCTGAAAGACGACCGCTACATCTACAACATGAAGCGAAAGGCGACAGGAGCAATCGCTTTTGAAACCGTTGATTTTAATGACAAACAGGTAGCACATACCCAGTTCTGGAATCGCTATGCCCGCCCACCACGCCGCGAGTATTGGGACGAGATTGTCAACCGACGCGACTTACTGGTTCCCCAAGACATTCGCGAGCGTAAAGGTTCGTTTTTCACTCCTGCCCGTTGGGTGGAGCTTAGCCAGCAATATATTGCAGCCGAACTAGGTGAAAACTGGCAAGAAGAGTATTATGTTTGGGATTGCTGTGCTGGTACAGGAAATCTGTTGGCAGGTCTTCAAAACAAATATAACATCTATGCTTCAACACTTGACGATGCTGACGTAAGCACCATGAAGCAACGCATACAGAATGGGGCAAACCTACTGGAGAACCATGTATTTCAGTTCGACTTTCTAAACGACACTTTGTTAGATGAGGTTGACAAGAACGGAAAAGTAACAAAGAAATCGAAACTGCCAGATACTCTGCAAGATATTATTCGCGACCCAGAGAAACGCAAGAAACTGGTAATTTATATCAACCCGCCATATGCTGAAGCGAGCAATGCAAGAACAGTAACTGGCAGTGGGCAAAACAGAGCAGGACTTTCAAAATCTGCCATACAGGAAAAATACAAGAACCGTTTAGGAAGAGCAGGGAATGAGCTGTTTGCTCAGTTTTTCGCAAGAATTGTAGATGAAATCCCTACAACGGTGCTTGCACTATTTTCAACTTTGAAAATAGTGCAAGCACCTAACTTCCGCGATTTCCGCAGGGAGTTCCGGGCGAAGCCCGGTCGATTTTTTTTAGTTCCTGCCAATACCTTTGACAATGTCAAGGGTGATTTCCCTATAGGCTTTCAGATTTGGTATACAGGATTGTATGAAGAAATCAAAGCTCTAAATACTGACTATTACGATTCTCAAGGAACATACATTGGCAAAAAAACTCTATACACATACGAAAATGAACGATTTATTATTGACTGGCTTCGACAATTCTATGACAAACAAGGGGAGCGTTATGCCTACATGAGATTTCTCGGTACAGATTTTCAAAATAACAATGGCGTATTCCTGACTCTTTCTCCTTCTGCCAATGACATTGCACAAGTGAAAGGAAACTGGATAACCCCAAAAAATATTATGCAGATGTGTACCTATTTTGCAGTTCGTCTGTGTATCGAAGCAACTTGGCTTAACGATCGTGACCAGTTCTTATTTCCTAATGATGGATGGCAAAATGATTCGGAATTTCAAACTGATTGCCTTGTTTACACACTCTTTCATGGCCAGAATCGTATCAGCAGCGAACATGGAACAAACTACTGGATTCCGTTTACCGAAGAAGAAGTTAGTGCACAAGAGAAGTTTGAGAGTCATTTCATGAGCGACTATCTGCAAGGCAAGCATACACCGTCAAAGACTCCTGCATGTGCAGAAGGCGAACTGTTTGCAGAAGGACAAGACCAGTCCGACGAATCTGAGCCCCAAAAGCTACAATTCTCACCTGAAGCCCAGACCGTAATGGATGCAGGGCGTGAACTATGGCGTTATTATCACATGCAGCCTATAGCGAAGGAGCGGTCAAATGCCTCGTTCTATGATATACGCCTTTACTTCCAAGGTACTAAGACCAGCAAGAGCGGCAAACAGCAGATGAATACGGAAAGTACAGATGCCACCTACACCAGCCTCATCACCAATCTTCGGCAAAAGCAAAAAGAACTGGCAAAAAAGATTGAGCCCAAAGTATATGAATATGGTTTCCTAAAGAAATAGTAACTTTGCATATGAAACGAGAGATATGAGCAAACAGAATAAGGAGATAGAAAATAGTGAGCCACGTTTGGTGAAGTCGCATGACGTGAAACTGGATGTCGAGTATGCAGAGTGGATAGCAGAAGTGAAACACCGCTATCGCTCGGCTCAGGTGAAGGCTGCCGTGAAGGTGAATGGTGAGAATATACCACGGAAGCATCAAAATTGCAACGACCCATTGCAGAAATTGTCCTCATGACTGGTATCGTTCATGTCACAGGGACAGGTGAATGACAACTAATATCTGATGCAAGATAGGCAATAGAGGAAACGACGAAAGCGTTATAAGGATGATGGCAAACGTGACAGATGTGGCACGTTGTTTTTTTAGGATAGTCGCAAGCATATACAAGCCTTTTTCCGTAAATGCCTTTGGCAGTGAATAATGCCTAACTTTGAAATATATCTCGAAGATACTTTTTCGATATAAACTAAAAAATAAATCGGAATTTATTTTGTAGGTTTATCATTTATTCGTATCTTTGCAACGTCAAGATAAATGTCTTGGCTATCCAGGTAAGTTTCCTGAGAGGGCAAGCCGTACACGTCACTACCCAATTAAAAACAAACCGCATCCTTAGGGGTGCGGTTTTGCTTTTACCATGGAGTGCTATTTTCGAAAGCTATTCATCATCATCTTCAAAAAACCCTTGCTGGTGGCAATATTACGCTTGATGGAGATTTCCTTGTTACCTGCGAATATCAGCACCTCAACAGCACTTGGGGACGACTCGAAGTGCCGTCTGATTTCATCGGTGATGTTACGGATACCATAACTGCACTTCAAATTCAGCAATACAGAGTTGGTCTGACCTACGGATTCTTTCAGTCTGTTACCCACAGAATTCTTGCCTACGATAGTCTTTAGGTCGAACATCTTATACACTCCCTTTCGCTCAAAAATAAAGTCAGCAGTGCGGAATCCTTTAGGATTAGGTAAGACGAATACTCTATATCCATGCTCAACAGCTTTTCGAGCCGCATCAAGTAGAGGAACATAATCTTCCTGTTTCTCTCCACCAGCGGTAAATATCTGTGGTTCATCAGGTAAATGTGTGAACTCATGACTTTCTGTTATGCGTTTCAATTGACGTACAAAACTTATGCCCTGCAACTTTTGTAGCAAGAGCAACATTTGTGCGATGCCGTTATTATCCCCCATTAGTTTTATTGCAGTCTCTAATAAGTAATACCTATCTATTGATTCTATTCTCCTCAGAGAGGATCAGTGCCATGAAGGCAGATTCAATTGCAAAGGTACGAAAAAAGATGGAGGTAAGAAAGAATATGATGGGATTATTTGCAAATATCAAGAATAATGGGTTTCTGTACAACGTCAAGTTGAAGAGCTTGATGGGGATGATATCACTGATGAACCATACTCATTCCACCAATAAACAGCATCATACAGTGCATAGACACGTTCTTTGATGAAGTCTGGGTACTTGGGAGTCAATTCTGCGGCGTTGAAGCCTGCTATGACACAGATAAAGGAAAGGTTGCCTTCAATATAGTCACACCACTTGTTCTGACCAAGGCACCAGCCGAGAATGTTGTCAAACTCTGCCTCTGATTGGGGTAGTTGGACGTGAACCACCAAATGGGGTTTGGACTGTTGGTATAACAACCAGTAGTCACCATGACCCGCTACGTGTTTCAACTCTGCCTTGAACGTGCTACGCTCTACATGCTCTGGCTTCAGCCCTGGTCTTTGCAGACGAGGGAACATCACATAATTGCTGTTTTCAATCTTCTTGATTTCCATATCGTTTACATTTAGTTAATGAAAGAATGATCTTCCTAACTCACATCTTTTTACCACCGCTGCCAACGATTCTGTTCTTTGAACTGGTTCTTCGACAAGCGAAGTGCCAAGGCCGGTTGGTGGGCTTTATGCCACTCTTGATGCAAAATCTGACTGCAAAGGTACGAAAAAAGATGGAGGTAAGAAAGAATATGATGGGATTATTTGAAAATAAGATAGGCGGAATTACAAATAAGATACTCGTATTATTTGATAGGAGTATCAGAATTCCTCGCACGCACGCGCGCATACATAAAGTTTTTTACCCTTGCAACCGTTGCCACCTTGCAACACTACTTGAGAATCAGCGTGTTACGTGTGACAACGAGGTGACAAGGGTGACAAGGAATGGCGATTTTGCCCTAAATACTCACTCAACACAGTTACTATGGTTACCAAACCACTGCATGTGGGTTGTGAAGCCCCGGGCTCCGTGGGACGAAGCCCCGGGCTTCGAGGGGCGAAGGTGCCGCCTCCAAGGGTCGGAGGTGCCGCCTCCGTGGGGCGAAGGTACGGGCTTCGTGGGGCTTGGGGATTATCCCTAAGGGTCTTGGGGATAGTTCCTTTACCCCCTAAAGGATGTCTTGCGTCACCCATAGGAGGTATCGGAGTACTCCCATAACAGGTATCGGAACGAGGGAAAAACTATATCCTTATCAAATGGAGGCGTTAATCGTAATGAAAACAGGCTTTAGTCGGTAGGAAAGTGGGCTTCAGTCGGTAGGAAAGTGGGCTTCAGTCGGTAACTGAATGCCCCTCAGTCGGTAACTGATTTTTTATGAATTCCGCAAAAACATATAACCTTATAACATGACAGGGCGCAAACCCCGATAACCAGAGGCTTTATGGCATGTTACATGTTTGGCAAACATGTAACATACATATAACATAATTGAAGCATTAAAAAAAATCCAAACTACTGACGAACAGCGGTTTGGATTCTCTTTCAGTCGGGATTACTGGACTCGAACCAGCGACCTCGCGCCCCCCAGACGTGTGCGCTACCAACTGCGCTAAATCCCGATCCTTTTACAATGATTTCTCTGAAATCGGATGCAAAGGTACGGCTTTATTTCGGTAATTGCAAATTTTTAACGGACTTTTTTCAGTTATTACGGCAATTTGCCGTATCTTTGTCACGTTATATATAAAAATAGGTACGTAGAATGACACAATATACGATTACGGCACCAAGCCGACTCCAATACACAGCTAAACTACCGGCATCGAAAAGTATCTCCAACAGAGCACTGATTATTCATGCCCTGACAGGGGGAGGTGTGCTGCCGGAGAATCTGTCTAACTGTGATGACACGGAAGTCATCGTCGCCGCACTGAAAGACAATCCCTACGAGATTAATATCAAAGCGGCAGGAACAGCGATGCGCTTTATGACCGCTTTCCTGGCGGTGAAAGAGGGCGAGGAGCATGTGCTGACGGGGACGGAGCGCATGAAGCACCGTCCCATCGGTATCTTGGTAGACGCACTGCGCTTCCTTGGTGCCGACATTGAGTATGTGGGCGAAGAGGGATTCCCCCCACTCCGCATCCGTGGCAAACGCCTGGAGGGTGGCTTGCTGGAAGTGCCCGGTAACATCAGCTCACAATATATCTCTGCCCTGCTGATGATCGGTCCGGTCTTAAATAACGGGTTGACACTCCAACTGACTGGCGACATCATCTCACGGCCTTATATCGACCTGACACTATGGACGATGCGTGAGTTCGGAGCTGATGCGGAATGGAGCAATTTCGAGGCTATCGAGGTACGTCCTCAGCTATACAAGGAGCGTCAGTACTATATCGAGAACGATTGGAGCGGTGCCTCCTACTGGTATGAGATGGTCGCATTGTCAAAAGACGATGAGGCGACGGTGCAGCTCGAAGGACTCATAGACGGCTCCAAGCAAGGTGACTCCTCCTTACGTTATATCTTCAGTCTGCTGGGTGTGAAGACCCAGTTCCAGGCTACTAAGCAGGGAGTCCCCTCTGTGGTCACCATCAAGAAATCAGGACGGTGCATCCCACGGCTGGAATATGACTTCGTCAATGCGCCCGACCTGGCACAGACATTTGTCGTGACCTGCGCCCTGCTGAACGTGCCCTTCCACTTCACTGGACTGTCAACCCTCAAAATCAAAGAGACCGACCGCATCGAGGCTCTGAAGAAGGAGATGCGTAAGCTGGGATATATCATCAAAGACATGAATGGCAGTGAACTCATCTGGGACGGAGAACGCTGTGAGCCAAACATGGCAGACGGCATCGACACTTACGAGGACCACCGCATGGCACTTGCCTTTGCCCCTGCGGCATTCTGCACCGGACAGTTACGTATCAACAACCCCAAGGTGGTCACCAAGTCATATCCTAACTACTGGGACGACCTCTCGCAATGCGGGTTCCACATAGAAGTTAAAGATTAAAGAGGCATCGTGGATTTCCTGTTCATCGTCATCGGATTACTTGTCCTGCTCGGCATTGTCGCCGCCATCCTCTCAAGGGGTGACGACGAGCCTGTCGTGCAGAAAGAGGGCGACTGCGGCTCATGCAGCAGCAGAGCGGAATGTAAACTTGCCGACTTGGTGGAGAAAGGAAAGAAGACCTGCGGACTCATCCTGCTGTTGTTACTCATGGTGGCGTGCTCTACGAAAAAGAACACTTCAACCATGCGCTGGTGGCATTCGTTCCACGCCCGCTACAACACATACTTCAACGGCTCACAGGCTTTCATCGAAGGCAGTCTGGAGAAAGAGACCGGGAACAAGGACGACCATACCCAGATGATTCCCCTCTACACCGTTGCCAACAAAAACAGCAAAGACATCGGAAAGTCGCAGTTCGACCGTGCCATTGAGAAATCTGAGAAGGCGATACGCAGACACAGCATCAAGTCACGACCCGTATGGAAAAAGAACAGGCGGAAAACGAAGAAAGACCTGGAATGGCTTAACCGCAAAGAGTATAACCCGTTCCTCTGGAGGGCTTGGCTGCTGATGGGTAAGTCACAGTTCCAGAAAGGAGAGTTCGAGGAGGCTGCCGCCACTTTCGGATACATGGCTCGCCTGTATCAGACACAACCTGTCATACTGGCACGTGCCAGGGCTTGGCAGGCAAAATGCTATGCGGAAATGAACTGGCTGTATGAGGCAGAAGACCTCATCACGAAGCAACGGCGTGACTCCATACCACGCAGAGCCGCCGCAGACTGGGACTACACCCTTGCCGACTATCATATCCGCAGTGAGCACTGGCAAGAAGCAGTCATCTATCTTCGCAAGGCAATCCGTCATGAGCGGAGGAAGAAACAACGTGCCCGTATGTGGTTCCTGATGGGACAGATAGAGACGCTGCAGGGGCATCGTCAGCAGGCATACGACGCCTATAAGCGCGTCATCCGGCTTAACCCGCCTTATGAACTGGAGTTCAATGCCCGTATCGCACAGAGTGAGGTGATGGCGGCGACGGATGCCAAGAACACCATCAAACGGCTGCGGCGCATGGCTGCCTCTGACAACAACAAGGACTATCTCGATCAGATATATTACGCCATCGGCAATACCTATCTCATCCAGCGGGACACCCTCAACGCCATCGCTGCCTATGAGAAAGGCAACGAGAAAGCGACTCGCAGCGGTACTGAGAAAGGAGTGCTGCTATGGCAGTTGGGTAACCTGTATTGGCAGCAGGAGAAATACAGTGACGCAAGACGCTGCTATGGAGAAGCCATCGGACTCCTCGACCAGGACCGCCCCGGCTATAAGGAACTTGCCCAGCGCTCCAAGGTCCTCGACGAACTGGTACCCTTTACGGAAGCTATCCATCTGCAGGACTCCTTGCAACAATTGGCGAATATGCCGGAGGCTGAGCGTAACAAAGCCATCGACAGGGTCATCCAGGAACTGATCAGGAAAGAGAAAGAGGAGAAACGGAAGCAACAGGAAGCGGAGGCTGAACAGCAGTTGCAGCAGAGTGGTGGCAGCAACTTACCACAGACGCAGACACAGACAACCAGACGACCCACTACTCCTGTCTCGCAACAGAGCAACGTCTGGTATTTCTACAACCCACAGGCTGTCAGCCAAGGAAAACAACGCTTCGAGCAACAATGGGGTAAACGACCCAATGCGGATAACTGGCAACGCTCCAACCTCACCGTACTGAAACTGGACCAAGACGAGGAGCAACAAGAGGAGCAGGAGACGGGGCTGGACGGCACAGAGTCAACGGACTCCATCACGTCCTCGCAACAAGCGGACAGTGTAGCCACTGAGGCAAGCGACCCTCATACCAGAGAGTATTACCTTGCACAGATACCGTTTACTGAAGAACAGAAACAAGCCAGTGACGCTATTATCATGGAGTCGCTCCTGAAGGCTGGCATCATCCTCAAAGACAAACTCGACAACCTGACACTGAGCCATCGCATGCTCTACCGACTCGTCACCCAATACCCTGACTACGAGCATAATGACGAAGCGTGGTATCACCTCTACCTCATCTACGCCCGGCAAGGGAAATGGGATGAAGCGGAGATGGCACTGGCAAGGATGAAGGAGAGTCATGCGGAGAGCCAGTGGACAATTCTGCTCTCTGACCCCTACTATGCAGAGAACCAGCGTTTCGGACAACATATCGAGGACTCTCTCTATGCCGCCACCTATCAGGCTTTCCGCGAAGAGCGGTATAAGGAGGTGGAGACAAACGTCCGACTGTCGGCTGAGCGCTTCCCCAACGGACAGAACCGTGCTAAGTTCCTGTTCATCGAGGGACTGAGCCTGCTGAACAACCAGCGGGCTGACAGCTGTGTGGCACGGATGCGGCAGATCGTGGAGCAGTATCCTGAGAGTGAGGTCAGCGAGATGGCAGGGCAGATAGTGAAAGGTGTGCAACAGGGCAGACGATTAGTAGGAAGCCGTATGACGGCTGACGACATCTGGCGACAGCGACAGAACCTGGAGAATCCTAACGATTCGACTGCCATGGACACGCTGAGCACTGTCAGGGATACCCGCTACACCTTCATCCTCGCCTACTCGCCAGACAGTGTCAACCAGAACCAGTTGCTCTATGACATCGCAAAGTACAACTTCACGAGTTACCTGGTTCGTAACTTCGACATCAATATCGACACGGATGGAGCTATCAGCCGTATGATGGTCAGCGGTTTCCGCAGCTACGACGAGGCTTTGCAATATGCCCACCAGCTGTTTGCCAACATACAGATGAGTCAGCGGCTTGCCGGTTGCCGACGCATCATCATCAGTGACGAGAACCTCCCCTTGCTGGGAACAGTATACAGCTACGATGACTACGACATCTTCTTCCGAGAGGAACTGGCACCCCTCCCTGTCCCACAACAGCAACTGCTGACACAGCCCGACACGATTGTCGAGGAACCAGTAGAGGAAGAGGAGGAGGAGCAACAATCCCAAGAAGAAAACGAAGACGACTTCTTTGGTAATGATGCCCCTCCACAGAATGTGGAACCAGTTGACTTCCCTGATGACTTCTTCAGATAGGATTTTGAATTAATAAAGCACAGATTATCACCTCTTAATAAAAAAATAATAAGTTATGACAAACGGACTATTACTTTGGGCTGACGACGAGATGGAGCTACTGCGTCCACACCTGCTTTTTCTGGAGAAGAAGGGGTACGAGGTAGTAACCGTAACCAATGGTACGGATGCCATAGAGGAATGCCGCCAACGCACCTTCGACCTGGTATTACTTGACGAGATGATGCCGGGACTGACTGGCTTGGAGACCTTGCAGCGCATCAAGGACATCCAACCTACCGTCCCTGTCGTGATGGTCACCAAGAGCGAGGAGGAGGACATCATGAACCAAGCAGTGGGACAGAATATTGCCGACTACCTCATCAAGCCCGTCAATCCTAACCAGATATTACTGACACTCAAGAAATTCATCCATAAGCGTGAGATTGTTGCCGAGGTGACACAGAATGCCTACCAGCAGCAATTCCAACAGATGA
>Ga0326511_10000215_pt1 | contig 48323 bp, 26 predicted proteins | sample 0_2496_0518_D_FD_203701 | JGI IMG/M metagenome (GOLD analysis project Ga0326511, IMG submission 203701) | Bovine rumen microbial communities from UC Davis, California, United States - 0_2496_0518 | ecosystem: Host-associated > Mammals > Digestive system > Stomach > Rumen | place: USA... | reverse complement strand
TATGTACTGTTTATTTTTGTCATACTGCAAAACATAACCGTCCATATTTGGAAAATAGTATTGAGTGTTAGGAAATACAGGAATAAAGTTCTTTGACCTTATTGAAACTGTTGAGTTTGTCTTTTCACCAGTTGTGTTATCAAGTGACCCAAGTTCCCATTCTTCGTCCCATACGTTTACACCAGTATGTTGTATATTCATATTTGTCCATCCGCTGATTGGACAAATATTTTCGTAAGGTTCAAATGTAGCATCTGTTTCCGTGGCTTTACGAAGCATAGGTTTAAAAACAACATTATCACATACTGCATCTTTAAAAATTTGTATCTTAAAATTTCTAAATTGGTCAGTAGTAATAACTCGTTCTTGATTAGTAGAATTGCAGGTTGTTCCATTCCACTCTTCGTTATCATAATTGTAATATTCAAAATACAATCTATACGTGTCTGTTCCACCACCGTCTGCTCCACCAGATATAATATAAGAATCTTTAGACGGTAATACTATTATATCTGTTGTGACTTTAAAATTTATAACTTCAGTGGCAGTTCCATTAAGGGTCACGATTCCTTCTTCGTCCACAGTTGCCGTTATACCACTTATTGTACTAGTAACTAGTTCATTTTTAAGTAAGTTTTTTCCACCACCACCAATCCAAGGATGGTCATATCCATGTAAATCTTGTACAGGATTAATATCTACAATTAATTCTTCTAATGGCAGGTTGTCTGCTCCATCATCAAAAGAGACAACTGAACCACTAGTTGAATAAACTGGATTTATTTTTAATAAATTATTATCTACCTCTTCAATCTTTTGCCTAGCAAAAGCGTCATCTATTTCATAGGAGTTATTTCCAATGTTTAAAGTACTTAATATTTTATTATTCATTCAGTCACCTCCTTTAAGACAGAGTTCCAAAATGCAATGTTACAGTACCATTATCATCATCAGTTACATATAATTCAGAATTACAAAAATTACGAATTTCTTCAACCTCTACATCTGTAAATTGATTAATTGCTCCATAACTCCAAAGAGGTATAGCAGTATCATTAGGTGTTATTCCATATCCTTGTGTGAGATATACTTTTTGGAATAATACTGAAAATCCAAAAACAAACATAGTGATATTATCTATCATATATTTAGTTACATATGGTAATGCTACTCCATTATTATCAATTATAACATAATCACCTGCTAGAAGATGATTGTTGATTTCATTATAGGTTAAGGATGGTATTAATTCGTCACTATTATTATTTCCAGTTAAAGTAATAACAATCTTATTTCCCTTACCAGATATGTCTTGATGTTGTGTAAGATAATTTTTATTTTCAACCCATTGTTCAGTGGCATATCTATTTAATGATTGATGTTCTGTCAAATATCCTTTATCATTAACAAAAGCAGATATTTTTGTAGGAATTACAATAGCATCAATCAAATCTTTTAATATTTTACCCTGTTTAGCACTTAAAGGTTTATTGCTACTAGTTGTAGTTAAATTATCAATAATATCACTAACATTTATTTTAGATGTTGTAATAGTTTCAATTAAATCTCTATTATCTTTAATATAATTGACAATTTCACTTAATTGGTCTAATGTTGAATCATCACTATCCAATACAGTATTTAATTTATTATTTAATCCTATAATCAATTGTCTTATATCATCATGCGCTGTAGATGATATATTATGTGTTGCAATATTTTCAGCCACAATTCTAGAAGCATCTTCAGCAAATCCCATGACTTCATTTTTAATTGCAATAACTTCTTCATTAATTTGTCTTGAATTTGCAAGTGCTTCATCTGTAGCTGTTTTATTCTGATTAGTTAATTCTACATTATTATTAGTAGTTTCAACATTTGTATTAGTAATTACGGTATTATTAGCCACAATTTCTTTATCAGCCTGTACTTGATTAGCTAATTCCGTTACATTAGATAATTGATTATCTATAGTATCAGCTATTCCATCAATTTGTGTTTTTGTTTTATTTACTTCATCTCTAACTCCACCAGTATCAATAGACGCTTGTAATGCTATATTTTTAGCATTTTCAGCTTCATCTCTATATTCTCTGGTAGTAATAGAATATTTTTGAGCATTATCTTTATATTCATAAGCCCAATCTTTATATTCTTTAGCATTATCAGCGTTAGCTTTAGATGAAGTTTCATATTCTTTAGCTTTATTAGCTGATAATTCTGCATTTTCTTCATGTTCTTTAGCATTGTTAGCAGACTGTTCAGCATTTTCAGCTTGTAAAGTGGCTTCTTCTGAAGATGCAGATGCTTGTTCAGCATAATATTTAGCATTATCCGTATCTTCTCCATCTCTTGTTTCTGTTCCACCAACAGCATATGATTCAGACAATTTAGCATTATCAATAGCTGTTTGGGCATATTCATTAATTTGTTCTAAAGTAGAATGAAATAATGCCTCATCTTCTGAAGCGTGAGGATAAGTAGGTCTAGCTTTTATTTTTACTGGTAACAAAATTTTTTTAACTGTATGACCTATTTCTTCATTTGATAAATGTAAGAATACATAAATGGTGTAATTCTTTTTATTTCTATTCCATAAAAAGTCTTTAGGAATAGTAACATCTAAGACTTGCATAGTCTCAGATGTTACTATAGTTTCTCCATCATTTATGATTGTAGATTCATACTCAATTTCTTTCGTAACTCCTACAGCTATAGTGCTATCCTCATCATCCTCATTAAATGAAAAATGTATCTCAATAGCAAATTGAGAAAAATCTATTCCTTTTATTCTTAATACTTGACCATAATCCCATTGCCATAATCCATAAGCAACAGTAGCGTCCATTTTATCATTAAAAACTGCTGTAATCATAAACGATTTTTCTCCTTAATATTACAGAACATCAGCGGTACTAATTGCAAACCAGTTGAATCCAAAATTATGGTTTGTATCACTTCCATTCACAACAGTAGCCGTAAATCCTGTAGTTGTAACTTCTTTTAAATATATTTGCATACGTCCATAGTCTATAATATCATTTTGATTATTTGGAATATAATCTTCACATAAGGTTAGGAAAATAAAAGGAGGGGTAGGATATTCACTTTGGAAAGTAACCGTATAATCAGTTCTAGAATATTTAGCCTTTTTTTCATCTGGAAATCTACCAGTATTTACCGAAGACATCATTATTGTTCCATTTTTTAATACTGCAAAAGGTGTAGTACCATTTGCACCCACGGCAAAACTAACTTCTTGTCTTTCACCCGTGGTGGTATTTATTATGGGAGCATTACCTTCACCAACAATACAACTATAATCATCTACATTAGTAATATCTTGTCCAAAAGCATAAGAATATCTACCAGAAACAATATTATTTTCTCCCATTGATACAGAACCCATTCCTATATTTGCATATTGTTCTGTATTTCTATTACCAAAAGTCATAGCAATACCAGTTATAGGATATGTTATTTTTATCTTAAACCCTATTGTATTAAATGTAGTTCCTGTTGGTTTTTTATTTAAAAATGTAGTAGCCAGATTTGTCCAAGTACTAGAAGTCGTGTTGGCTAAAGATACTGTTAAAATTCCATTTTCAACAATTTTTGAAGTTGTTTGTATACTTTGTCCTTCTGTCGTGATAAGTTCTTCTTCAGTATTGCCAAAAATAAATATTTCAACTGAAACATCAGATAAACGAGTATCATCAACATAGTCTCCACTACTAGACATACGATATGAATCATCTATATTATTTAACGCATCAGCTAAAGCAGAACTAATTGAAGAAGCTGTTGCTGTTGAAGCATTATCCATATATCCAAATTCATAACTAGAAAAGGTTTCAGTATTAGACAAATCTTTAATTTCAAATAACGATTCTCCTTTATAAGAAATAAAATTTAAAGAACTACCATCTAAAACTTGATGTGCTTTATTTAATTCCCCAATTGTAACTGTACTACCATAACTAGCCAAAACATTAGTACCATTCCTAATCTGTAATGCAGAATTAGTAAGTCTGGTATTATAACCTGTACTAGCACCAGAATAAGTTTGAGAAGAGGCTGAAGATGATATAACAAGTCCATTAGTAGTATCATAATACAAATAATTAGTTGCTGTTTTAGCCGCTAAAGAAGCTTCACCTCTAGACAATTCTTTAAAACCACCATCTTTATAAGCATATAATTTGTCTGAAGAAATAAAATAGATATTTGAAGCAGAATACATAATACCTAATGGTATATAAATAAAACCATCTTCAGTAGTAGGAACAACTGTGGTCATAAAGGGACTAGCACTAATAGTGAATGTATTATTATTAACTGTTCCCTTTAAATATAATGTTTTCTTTGTTGCTCCAGATGTAATAGTTCCGTTACTAGAAGCATTTATAGCATTAATAGATAAGTAATTATTATCAGATGTACCACCTTTAGCTTTAGCAGTACCCGCATATAAAAGCGGATAAGTTAAATCAAAAGATATATTAGCCTTAATATCACGATAACCAGAGGAAGTACCACATATAATATGACCTGCTGTAATAGCTTCAGCCGCAGTAATGACATTTTGGAGTCTTATTCTATTTTGGGTATCAGAATTATAATTGGTAATTCGCCAATAAGACCCATCATAAGTCATATGGATTATAGAATTAGCAGGATATTCTGTGCTTACTCTAGTAGTATTATAATAAACTGCCTTTGCCCCTGTAGTAGCACCAGTAGATAATGTTAAATTTAAGGTAGCATTTGAGGCAGAAGTTTGAGGTAATTTATAAGCTATAGTTTTACCCGCTACAAGTGTACTATCTGTAGTTACCCCTGTCCAAGATGCGGTTGTTGCTGTCTGTGTGCCAACAATATATTCAACACCTTGAGATAAAGCTGTATTAGCAATATCTCTTGTATCAGATATAGCAGAATCTACATCCTCTGGTGCAGGTGTCCAGTTAGTTGCTTTGTTACCCTTTTCTAATTTAATATTTTTAATACTTAACGTACCAGTTGTATTATTCTCATTACCTCTGTTATAGCTTTTAGCATTACTAATTATAATTGAATTAATATTAGTTTTTGTTGTTTTTACTTTATATATATATCTTTTATATGTATCCGTTACAAGCACTTCTTGTTTCATTATTTCTTGTGTACTACTGTTTAATGCAAAACCAATATAGAATACATCAGTACTATTTGACATTTTTGCATCGAATGAGAGCATATAGTCTTCATTTGCTATGAGGGGTGAATTCGATACAGCCCATTGCATCCATTGAGCAACATTTGAAGCACCTGTTTTTTCTGTTGCAGTATTTAATAACAAATTTCTTCCACCAATTTTTAAATTATCAAGATTATAACTTACAGAAGGGTCTGGTAATTCAGAATATTTTTTAGGAGGATTAAATAATTGAGCAGATTGAATTTCCCCATCTGAACTAGGCTCTATATATGTAGCAAGAATACAGTCAGTAGCCTCATTCCATACCCAATCTACCCTAACATCTGGGGTTTTATCAGTTTTATACATATAACCTCTCCATTTACCCAAATCATTATCCCACCACACATCAGCATGATAAGGTGCAGTAGAGGTACGATATACATGTAAAATAGGAGTATTATATGGTGCAGATTGATTAGGATTAATCCACATACCTTTAGTAATAGTTAACTCTTCACCATTCCAATCAACTTTACCGTCAACATCTGCAATAGCATTATTAGAATTATAACCATGAAAATAACATTCACCGTTATTTACTTGAGTATAAGCAGAATAGTTAACTTTCCAACCAAGTTGAGGTTTTTTAAGATTATCAATCTTAGTAGTTGCTGTATCTGCTGTAGTTTGTGCTTGATTAATTGAATTATCTACATCTTCGGGAGCAGGAGACCAGTCTGTAGCTTTATTACCAAGTTCTAATTGTGGGTTTTTAAATTGAATTGTACCATTTTGTCCACCAACTGCATAAAACGACATACTACCATCTGTTGCACTTGTTCCTATTACCGTCCATGTGTATCTTTTCCATTCTGTTGTTAAAGATATAGTAGCTGATGTTTTACTTAATCCTACTGCATTAAAATAGAAAAGTAATCCATCCCTACTGGCTTTAGCATCAATAGATAGTGTATAACTTTGATTCGCTTGCCATGTCCAATATCCATATGAGGGCATTTGATATATTCGAACCGCAGATGTTTTTGATGCGTCTAAAGTTACAATTCCTTCAGAAACAGTACCATTTTCTTTTGCCCATGATGATGAACCAAGTTTTTCTGAGTCTTTAAATAAATTTCTTCCACCAATTTGAAGACTAGTTAATCTTTCAATACTAAGTGTACCAATACTAATATTATCTGCATCAATATTTTTAATATTTAAACCATTAGCATATAATGTACCATCACTAGTTACACCAAATTTTGAACCAATGGCAAATCTTAAACTTGATACTGAAGTGCCATTAATTGTCCTAGTAAAATTACTATTAGATAATGATATATATCCAGAAGTATTACCTGTTTTAGTTCCAGAATAAAATCCACTTGAATCAATGGTAAATCCATTAGTAGAATTTCCTATATAACCAGAGGTAGCGGTTATTTCACCTTTAGCATAAATATCAGAACAATAAAGTGCTCCACTTGCAGTTACACCAAAATTAGCACCAGATGTAATAGTCCAATTATTTATGCTTTCTGAACCACCTATAGAATAATTATCTGTAGAACCCGCAGGAATTAAATATACACCATCAGCCGTACCTATTGTTCCATAGGCTAATCTATTAGTATTTATTGACCAACCGCCAATACTACCAGATACGGCATACATATATCCATCATTTCTAACATAAAATTTATAATCCCAATTACCATAATTTGTACCATCATAAGAACGTGAACCTGCTGAAATAGCTTTAGTAGTATTTGATGTACCTGTAGCTATATAAGTTCCATATTGAGTAGATGCTGTTCCTGCTGTAACAGATGTTACATTATGTAAATCTGCGGAACTAATAGTCCAACCTCCGATTTTACCACCAGTAGCTTGAAGATTGTGAGTGTATAAAATTCCATCACCAGTAATACCAACTTTATCTCCAATAGCAAATCTTAACCCAGTCCTACTAGTTCCACCAATTGTTCTTGTGAAATCAGCAGAAGATAATCCTATATTATTATCAGAATTAGCAGTTAATGTTCCAGTATAAATAGCAGTAGAACCAATAGTAAATCCACCAATTTTACCACCATTAGCTACAATAGAACCTGTATAATAACCATTATTGGTATAAATACCCCATTGATTGGATAAAGTCGTTCCATTAAAAGATAATCCACCTAAATTACCAATTCTAACATTAGGCTCAGTCGCAGAACTTGTACCACCATGAATATCAATATAAGTTCTACCATCTGTACCGTAACTATTCATCATAATACCAACAGGATACGTACCAGTGTTATACATCATTACACAAAAATTATCTATATTTGCTGAAGTATAAGTACCTGTTATAATACTTGAGGAATTTTCACCAGATACACTAATTGTCAAAGTATGATTAGATGTATTAATTCCAGTAACAGTTCCATCCATTGTGCCTGTTGTTATTGTACCAATTTTACCAGAAGCTTTAATTTTAGCGTTTGCTCCCCAAACAACTCCCGCTATAGTAGTAGAATTAATCGCAGAATCAGAAATAATTATATTTGCTGTAGCACCATTTTTAGTAACCGTAAAAGTGGTACTGGAATTAGTAGGAAATTTAATGGTAGGAGATACATAAAAAGCACCACCTAATTGTGCTACAGATTGTAAGTCAAAATGTGTAGCATGAAGTTTATTTGTGACGTTTAAATTTTCTGCAATACCTGTAGACATATTGCTAGTTGAAATATTCGCTGTAGTAATTGTAGCCGTAGGAATAGTAGCAGAAGTACCTACTTTTAAATTCGGAGTAATTGTAATTGTTCCACTACCAGATTCTATTATTCTAGAAGTATAATCTGTCGTAGATTTATTATAATGAAAATCTATAAAAGGAGTTGCATGAAATAATTCAACCGAACCTTCATTACGTAATGTTCCAACATTGCTTATACTAGTTGTTGTAATTCCTTTAAGAGTAGAAGTACCAGTAACACTTAAAGTCCCTCCAACACTTAAATTTCCAGAAGTTTCAAACGTTCCATTAACTTCAATATCTGTAGCATAAATTTTATTTAAAAATTTAGAACCACCAGTAACAATTAAATTTTGTAAAAATGCCAAATCTTTCACCTTCCTTTCTTAATTAGAAAAGGAAGATGCGATTAAGCATCCTCCTTATCAAAAATAGATAACATTTCTAAATCTTCAAAAGTAAATTTAGTATCATCACCTAATCTCTCTATTTCACTATCTATATCAAAAACGTTAATGGTTACATCATTGTCATCAAATAAAACCTCACGAAGTTTATTATTTATATCTTCTAAAGCTTGATTATATTCATCCATATATTCAGATTTAACTTTTCTTCCATCTACCTCAACGTCCTGTCCATTCTCATCTTTTTGAATGATTTTAGTTACTTCAGATTTTTCGTCATTCATAAAATAATCATTCTTTAAACCAGATTCTAATTCATCTTTAAATTCCTTAAATTTAGTATCTATTTCAATAAGTTCCTTAGAAGATTTTTTAATTGCCCATCTTGCTTTAATACTTAATTCATCAATTTTGCCTGTTTTGGCAATATCTTCAAGAAATGCAACAATATTTAAAACTTCAATAGTCTGTAATGTCTTATTCATAGTCTTACTCATAATATTAATCTCCTTTTAATCTTTAATAAAAATAAATTTTTTTCATACCTAAAATTTTTAATCTATAATAGGGTTTCTTCCCAATTTTCATAATTCTCCATTCATACCAATCTGTAAAAATAATTCCAAAATATGAAATTAAAATCCATACAAAGATAAAGAATAAATTACATTGTCCCCAGAAAAAAGTGAATGGTAAATTTGAATAATCCCATTGGTTAAAATCCCTGTTTACAATTAATCCAGTAACACCTTCAAGAAATGTACATAACAATCCACCAGATATACACTGAATTCCAAATTCAGTATCATAATCTAATATTATATCATTTAAGAACATTAATGATATTGCAACAATACCTGCTAGTGTATACATAGATTCAAATGTATATCCTCTCCATAATACTTCTAATGCTGTATATATTTGACCGCCTAGACAAAACAGGAAAAAACATTGAATAATTTTTTCAGCTATCCATTCAAGATTAATTTCCTGTTTCATTATCTTGTTCCTCACTTTCGGATGATGCAGAAGCACTCAAAATTTTTTCTGCAACTCTTTGCATGATATAAATAGAATAATTATAGATATTCGTTAAATTTTCTTGAAAGGATTCTGGTAATTCTGACTCCCATGTAATTTGCATTAATTCCTCTTTTGTTTGAACATTTTTAATCCACATATTAAACTGATTACATCTGGTTATTAAATAAGTAAGTTTTAATTGTAATGTCATAAATATTTTTAACATATCTTTTGATGGCATTAAATAACAATTATCCTTACTAGCATGATAGGGGACATATTCTAAATCTGGAACAATCATTAATATATTAACTGCCGCTTGGATATTAGCTTGGTCTTCAGCTTTATAAGTAAATTTCTTATTACCAGAAGATATTTCAATATAATCTCCATCATAAATTTCTTGTTGACATTGTTTGCTAATTATCTCTAAAAGATAAGTTCTATATTCTTCTGTAGTCATAGCATCAATATCAATAACACTGTCTATTTGGTCTTGAATACGTTTTACCTGTTCTGCAATATTAGTCTTAGTTAATGATACTTGAATTGCATCAGTAAATATATTTTCATGCGGAACATATACTTTATTTAAATAAGAGATACTAGAAAACGTATCAAACACCGTATATTCTGCAACAGGATTATCTGCTACAAATATTTCTATATTAGTTATAGCGGAAAATGCTTCTCTTAAAAGATTTAAATCATCTGACTGGATTATTAATGACTGAGAACTTTCAAAAGTAGAAGCGTCCCATGAACATAATTTAAAAATGAAATTATCATTTTTATTTACACGAACTTTAATTATCATTAAAAGTCCTCCTTAATACTCTATAATTTGATTAAATTTTATTTTATTCTCATATATTGCCATTTTATCGGATTCTTCAATAATACCCTTTGTTAATGTTGTAACAGCAGAAATATCTTCTGTAGTCTCATTAACAACATTAAAAATACCTTGTTGATTTATATTATTCATAATTATTCCTCTATATATTCAGTAGAATACACATTTCCAGATGAATCAATAAACGCTGAATTCTTATATAATGATTGTATATCTGATTCTGATAAAGCGGTTGCATATATTCGAAAATCACTTATTCGTCCAGTAAAATATACTGATGTACTTTCAGCATCAGCAGAAGAGGCTCTTGCCCCAATGACTAAATCATTAGCATCTAAAATTTCATTACCTGCATTATAAGAACCAATTAAAGTACCATTTTCATAAATTTTAACAACAGTACCATCACAGGTCATTGTTAAAAGAGTCCATTCTGCTATTTTCAATTTTGAAATTGATAAAGAACCTGACTCTCCTTTATACCATATTCTTCCTGTATTAAGCATTGCCGCAATTTTTTTGTCTGCGTCAGAGCCAGAATTTTTTGATAAACAAAATAGTCCTTCATATTTAGTTGGATTTTCTGATTTATAATACCAACAAGATACTGACCAGATTTTCCCCGATAAATTAAAATTATTATTTTTTATACAAGAAGACCCATTAAATTTAGTCGCAACTGAATATCTTGGAGTATTAGAAGTATAATCTGTAATATTATATTTAGTACCATTATTGCAATAACCAGAAACGTCATATTCTATATTATTGTCATAACCTAATTGAGTATATATAGAATCTGTTGAATTTGGACACCAAGGAGTAGATTTATCTCCTTCTTCTACTTTAAAATTCCAATAATTTAAGGTTAAGGTATCTATATCATTACTATAATTATTAACTCTTATAGAAACATACCTCTGTGTTGAACTTGTAGTAAACGTCCAAATATGTTTTTGTCCTATTTGTTTATGTAAGAAATTACTACTATTTAAATTTATAGGAGTATCATATTGACCCGTTTGCCAAGATTTAGTCGTTCCATCGTTACTTAAATATAACCATACTGTAAATGCTTTTTCTTCTGGAGAAGGTTCTGGTTTAGGTGGATGTTTTGTTTGTAAATTACCATCACAATATAAAGAAAAAGTATATGTTGTTGATGGTTTAATCTCAAATGCTGAATTAGGCATCCATTTACCACCATCTATTTTATTACTTGACCATACAAAAGGATTATTAACAGTATACTCTCCTTGATTAGGAATTAAATTATTATTACCACTTCCATTATTATTTAAAAGATAATGAGCAACTAATCCTTGAGATATAAGTTTAATTTGCATAGGAGATAGGGCTTCATCATATAATCTAAAATCATTAATTGAACAATCTAATCCACCAAAGAACGAGCCTTTGCCCAAATTTAAAATATAATTAGATACAGAAGGAAAACTTGAATTAATAGTAGCAGTTTTAATACAATCCCCATTTTGATAAGTCTTTATTTCAGTTGGAGTAACAGTAAAACATAAATGATACCATTCACCTAAAGTTAAAGGCATATAATAATAATCAGAAACACGCACTCGTGTATTAGACCCATTATTTTTATAAATATGAAATCCTAATTGTTTTATAGTTGAAGAAGTTTGATTCGTGCATAAGCCAATATAATCATACGAATCTTTATAAATCTTAAAAGCATGAGCCCAATCCCGATTCCAACTATTAATTTTAATCCAACATGAAATAGAAAATGTTGTATTTAAAGTTATAGAATTATTTGTTAGTATTCCCATGGAATTATCAAAGTTATAACATCCTCCTAATTTCCCTATTGAATTAAATGTACTTCCATTATTTGTAATTGTTATTTTACCCAATCCTTTATTTTCTAAATTACCATTTAGTGGCAACCATATTTGTAAACCCATTGTCTCACCACCTTTTTAATTGAAATAGGGCATAAGGAGTCGAACCTTATACCCTTAGTTTATTTATATTTTATACGAAACTAAATTCTAAGCATTCATAATCTGAATTATAATTTAATTTAGCATGAGAGCCTATCGTCATAGTTCCTTTAGTTATAACACCACCAGAACCAGTATTTAATATACCACCATCCCAGTTAAGGTATAAATCACTTACTGTTGTTCCATTATTTTTACTTTGAATTTCATTAGCGTCTATTTCTAAATGTGCTTGTGTAGCCGTACCGCCAACTATTAAAGCAGGACTATTATTAGCTGTTCCAGATAAGTCTGTCGTTTTGGATAATATTAAAGTTCCAGTTACAGTACCTCCTGTCAATGGAAGATAAGTTGAAGAAATAACATTACCATTACCATCTTGTGTGGCTTTGGTTGCTGTAGCGGCATTACCTGTAATTGAGCCTACTGTTAATACATTTGTAGAGGGATTATATTGGAAATCATTATCATATGTAGGTTTACCAACTATACCACTTGCGGCAAACCATACACATCTATTACTGTCTCCACTTGCCTGTTCTATTCCACTATAATTAAAACCACCAGTTTTATTTACAGTTAAATTGCCAGTTACAGTTCCACCAGATAATTTTAAATAAGTAGAATTAATAGTATTACCATCACTATCTTTAGTTGCTTTTGTAGCAGAAGCAACATTTAATGCTGTATCAGCAGTTATTTTCCCTTTTACATATGTCCATAAAGCAGACATTGGTCTTCTATGGTAGGTTGTAGTTGTCGTACCACCACCTACATATTGAGAAATATAATAATCTGCATCTACAGGTGTACTAGAACCTGTGCCAAGGGCATTAAGAAAAGCATTAGCCGCATTAATGGCAGATGTTTGTCCAGTACCACCTCTACCAACTGGTAATGTTCCAGATGTAATTAATGAAGCACTAAAATCTTTCCAAACACCTGTTGTTCCATTACTAACAATAACTTGACCATTTGTACCAGAAGATGTTGGTACTTTAAATAAGCCACTTACTGTAGCTACACCAGAAGTAATAGAAACATCAATACCACCAGTACCAATAATACTATCAGCAGTAATAACATCATCAATACTACTAATCTTAATAGCATCTAACTTAGCTTTATCATCTTTTGACATCCAACCTGCATCAGAAGTTGAAGCATTACCACTAATTTCTGTTTTAGTCCATGTAACATTTCCAGAACCATTTACAGAATGTCCTGTATTTCCAATAGTTAATGTTCGTCCAGTTGTCCATACATCAGCTTTATCAGCAGAAGTAGCGTTACCAGTTAAATCACCAACAAAACCACCTGTAGCAGTTAATTGTGACATATTAGGGTTAGCATAAATACCATTATTTAAAATAGCAGTTTTAGCACCTCTAGAACTTGTACTTGTTATACCTGCTGTAGCAGATAATAAAATAGGATAACTATTATTTGTAGTACTATAAGCCTGTGTAACTAATGTATCTGTATTAGTATCTTGAGTTGTAATAGTAGAAGTTGTATTATCACCCTTTGTAATTGTAATAGTCTTGCCATTAATACTAAGATTCTTAATATAAGAAGAAATAGTATTTCCTTTATTATCTTGTATTGCTATATCAGCCGTACCAGTTAAATTACCATATACAGTATTATTAAATCTAGTAACACCATTTACAATTAAATTACCTGCATTAATAGAATCAGCTTGTAATTCAGCATTAATTATAGTAGCCCCAGAAATAGTTCCACCTGTATTTTTAAAATAAGTATCTTTAATTACATTACCTTCACCATCTTGTAATGCTTTAGTTGCTGTAGTAGCTGTAGTAGCATTACCAGTGATTGACCCTACAGTTAATACATTTGTAGATGGATTATATTTAAATTTATCATTATAAACTGGTTTTCCTCTATTACTTGAATCACTAAACCATACATTCCTATTACTATTATCTGTACCGTTTGCTATTCCAGTGTAATTAAACCCACCAGATTTACTAACAGTTAAATTACCAGTAACAGTACCACCTGCTAATTTTAAATAAGCTGTAGATATATCTAGTCCGTTTTTATCAGCAATAGCTTTAGATGAAGTGGCTGTTAATGTACCTTGTACAGTTAAATTCCCACTTATTGTACCACCAGTTAATGGTAAATAAGTTCCATCAACACCACTAATAGAAGCATACTTTTCAGATAATTTAACACCATTTTCATAAATAGTACCGTCTTTGTCTACTTTAAACACATATTCCCAATCTGATTCCATTACAGGAATAGTAGATGTATGTTTTCTAGCATATAAAAATAAATCACTAATTCCTGCAATATAACCAGAGGCAGAAGTATTCAATTGTGGTGCTTGCATTCCATAATCATAATAAACATTACTATATTTAGGATAGGTTATTTTTCTATTTGAATCATAAGACTGGGTATTCACTTTGTCATCATGAATCATAAATTGACCAGATTGAATATAAGAACTTCCATGAGCAATAATAGCCGCTGACCTAGAAGCATTATAATCATTCTTTGTTCCTATTTCCCAATAGTTACTTGCACTATCACCAATAGAACCAGAAGTAGCTATAACTTCACCATTTATATAGGCTTTACCATTTGTATTATCTACAGCAAAATTAGGAGTTTCAATATTACCAGTAGCAAGATTGAAATAACTACCTGTTGTTGAATATGCTGAAGTATTAACAGATGGTTTAGTATAATTCGTTGATTTTATAGCGTCAGTTGCAAGCATAGCTGTAGTAATAGCATTAGCATGAATTTTCCCACCAGATATTATAGTAGCACTACCTTGAGGGTCTTTAATAACAAATTTATTAGTAATAGCTTGAATACCATTACTTGTAATTTCATAAGATGAGGAGTCTGTTCCTCTTTGAACTAACCAATTAAACCCACTTGCTGTTTGTTCAGCTATAGTTAATGCTGACATATCTATTTTTGCAAATTTACCATTCTTATACATATAAATAGGATGGTCTGCTAATAAATAAAAACCAGTAGTACTATAAGCTTGGCCTAAATAAATATAAGCATATCCGTCTTCTGTTGTAGGTTCTGTTTGTGTAATAGGAGTGGTATCAATTGGTGTAAATGTTTGTCCAGATAAAGTACCTTGAATATAAATTGGTTTATAGGGAGTCAATGTAATATTTTGTGTGGTAGTAATAGCAGTAGGTAATACTATATAAGTATCTGTACCTGTTTTTGTTGCATCTATTTTTGTATTTATATATAAAATAGGATAATTTATATCAAAGCTACCACCTGTGTTTAATTGATGGAAACCTGTATCATCACCAACAGCTATATTTTTTGCATTTAAAGTTGTTTTAGCATAAATAGCCGCATTATATCTAGTTCTATCATAATTATTAGAATCGTAGTTAGCATCAGCCCACCAACCTTTGGCAATTGAAGTTGTGCCAATTGTAACATTCTCTCTATAAACTAATCTAATTGCACTTCCTGCGGGATAGTGTGTTCCTAATCTAGTAGTCCCACCATAATAACAAGGAATTGCACCTGTAGTCTTATTTGTTTTAGAAAAGGTCAAATTTAATGTAACATTAGAAGCACTCGTATATGGCAACCAATATGTAATTTGTTGTCCATCCGTTAAGGATGTAATTTTATCTGTCTTACCAGTCCAAGAAGCTGTAGTGCCTGTTTGCGTACCAATAATAAATATATTTTGATAATTAGCATCTGATATAGTAGCATAAGTCTCAGAAACAGTTGTTTTAAAACCTTTTACATTCTGTTCTAATGTTGATACTCTATTTGTAATAGTAGTATTATTATTATTTACAGTAGTAGTTAAATTAGATACATTTGTTCTAATTCCATTAATATCCTGTTCTGTTTGGGATACTCTATCTTTAATTGAAGTATGTGTAGAATCTGTTCCATTATCATAAGATTCAATAGCAGATTGTATATCAGTCTGCCAAATTTTATTTGTAATATTGTTTTCTGTTTTACTAACTCTGCTTTCAATACCGCTAATTGTAGCATCATAGATAGCAGTAGAATCCTTGGAAGTTCCATCTGAATATACGGTACGTTGTTTCGTCCATAAATATTTGCCTGTAGTAATTTCGGGTTTAGACGTACTCCAAGAACCTCCGCTTAAACTTGTAGCAGAATTAGAAAGGTAATACATAGGTGTAACCGAAGAAACGCTTACACCTGTATCACCTTTTGCTCCATTTATACCGTCATCTACATTAATGACGGTAACTGTACCATAAGCTTTTATACTCATATGACCTCCTTTCATGTCTTGCTATTTGAGCATAAAAAATAACAAGACATTAAGGATTGCCTTGTTTAACCAGTAACATCACATATAAATTGCATTCTACCATTAATCATTGAAGGGTCTATATAAAAGCATCTTGTATCTTTATATGCTGATGTTGTGTCAATAGCATTTCCACTATTATCTAATCTATAGTATTTATAAGTCAAAGTATCTTTTTCAGTAGCATCATTCCATTTAGACCCATTATATTTCTTTAATATACAAGTCTTTTCCGTTGTATTTAAATGATAATAAAAATCGCCACTGGAAGCACCAGTAGGAGCAGTATCACTAAATACTGTAGATTTAATAGGGTCTACTTCTACTCCATTTTGATACACTCTTGTATAAATTGCACCAAAACCTTGTGAATTTTTAAATTGCTCTACAGTTGCAAATGTATAAGCTGTATAAGGGTCACTTACATCATCAATAGTGTAATAAGCAGTATATGTTTTACCACCATAAGTAGCTTGGCATCTAAGCCACATTTGGTCTTCTACATCATCAGCACTAATAGTAATACTTGTACCAGTTTGACCAGTAATAGTCGTATATCCTGTTCCAGAAAATTTTGCCCATGCTACCGCAGTAGGAGTAACAGAACTAGTCCCAGAAGTAAGCATTGTTTTAATTGTAGTTTTATCTTTAGTTGTTGAAACTGTTCCTCCATCTTCAGAATATAATTGTAAAAGAACGGCATTAGTACCATTAGTACCATTACTAGCTTGAATATTTTTAGTCCATGTATACTTTTGGTCTACAGAAGTAGTAGAAGTACTACCTGTATTAGCATCTGTAATTGTAGCAGTAAGGGTAATTGTAATATCTCCTGTTAATAAATTTCCTAATGTTGAATTTGCTTCTACCCTTAATACTAATAAACCAGATGCATTAGCTGTACCTGCCGTATTTGATTGCACTGAAATACCCGTAGGTAATGTTACAACCGTAGCCGTAACTGGCACTCTAGTGATACCTTGATAAGCTGAGAATGGAATGGAAATATCTTTTTGAGCACTAACTTTTTTGGCTGTTGTGCAAGGAATTATATCTCCATAATTACCAAGCCACATTGAAACACCATTACTGCCGTTAGTACCAGAAGCACCAGTAATACCATCTTTTGTAATAATAACTGTTTGTCTATCAAGTTCTGTAGTTGTTCCACCAGAAGCGTATAATATACATCTGATTCCTGTAACAGTATTAGAAGAAGGTGTATAGGAATAAGAACTTTGATTAGAACCACTAGTATATTTTGTTACATAAGTAGAGCCATCTGTAGTTTCAGAAATAACAAATCGACCAGAATAATTAGTTTTAACTAAATCTGCACCAGTTTTTTGATAAGCTGTAAACACAACAGCGGAAGGTGTAAATATTCCTGTTTCGCTTAAATTAATGGCATAATAATCTGGTTCAACAGTATAAAGAACAGCATCTTGTCCATTTGTTCCTGCATATTGTTTACTAATATTATATCTTTTAGTTAATGTATTATAGCCTGTTTTAGTGCAAGTAAAGTCAGCACTAGAAGTAGGTTGGGTAAGTCCAGAAGGAACAAATGTATGAGTAGAAGCTGTATAAGTTCCGCTTAATCCTGTTCCTTTTGCACAAGTAATAGTCCAACTATCCGTTACATCTTGACCACCTTCATAAATATAAATTCTTGTACTTCCTGCGGCCCATACATCACTAGAAGCAATAGAGCCATCAGACTTTAAAGGAACAACAAAGTTTTCATTAGATAAGACAGCACTAACTACTGCGTCACCTGCCGCACCATCTCTTACTTTGTTAATTTGAATAGTATCATAAATATTATCATCATTAGTTTTGGCTTTAATTATAGTATATTTATTATTAAGCCATATATTATTTTCATTAGCATATACTTTTAATGTTGTTCCTGTAATAGAAGTATTATGTCCCTCTACAATGGGGAAAGCCGCATAAGTTCCATCAGATTTTTGATATTGCCATTGAGTCATATTTACATTAGTTAATCTTGCACTAACAGTTATATACTCACTTCCAACTAAAGTTCCTGTTGTATCATATAAAAATACTGTTTCACCAGTAACATCAACATCTTTTAATTCAGTAGCTTGATTAATTAAAGTATAAGTTAAAAAGGCTTCAGCCTTTAACGGAACTCCTGTATTGGGGTCAGTATATTCAATTGTACATATATATGTAAGTAAGCCACTAGCAACACTAGATATTTTATTTGCTTTTACAGTTAAAACTCCATTACTAACAGTTTCATTAGCAGTTAATGCTGTAGCCGTTCCAGAGCCTTCTTTTCTAGTAAAAGTAATAGTTAAACCAGTTGCCGTTAAAGAAAGAGTAGTCCCATTATAAGAAATTACTGGTGTAATTTTTAAATTGGAAGACCCCCAGTTAGGAGTATATAAATTTTGATTAGGGTCATAAATTACAGATAAAGGTTGATTGCTTGTACAATATAAATTTATAGACCCTACATCTGTCAAATCAACGACAGATACACTAGAAAACGCTTGTATTTTAGCCATATTTCCTCCTTAATCTGAAGTTACAGTTATATCTTGATATTCAAATTTGCATTGAAAGTCAGCATTAACTTTCACATCATTTGCCGTAACTTGTATTATTTTTGTTCCAGTAGAATGTCTATCATTCCAATATATGTCTCCATATGTATCTTGGGAAAAGCGAGTCCATGTAAAACATGAAGAATCATATTCTTCAGTTACATCTATATTATTATTAAATAATTTTGCATTTAAGTTTAAAGGCCCACCATGAATATTCGTTCCATTTGGACATTCTATATAAAGCGTAAAATTATTTAAATTGTCTATTTTTTCATCTAAACTTTCTAAAGCTGAATTTGTATTTGTTTTAAAAGAAGTATAAGAAGCACCAAATTCTTCTTTTCCATCATATATCTTGGTTATATCAATACCACCTTGTTCATTAGGTTCAAGAATTTCAAATCCTAATTTAGTTTTACCTAAAGTACCATCTCTAACCATGTCATTTACAATCAATTGGTCAGCAATGGCATTAGCAGTAATTCCTTCTGGTGTAAGAATAGTTGCTCCATTTTCATTTCTTAAAATAAGACTTGGAGTAGAAGAATTATCATAACCTAATTGTATTCCTACATATTCTTGTTCGTTACCTTCTTCATCTGTATATGTTCCCATAATTTGTAATGCATCTCCATTCATTACCATAGAACCATTTTCAGATAATATCCTCATATTATTAGTAAGAACAATATCTCCTGCCTGTAAATCACCTACTGAAATTTGACCTGCTATTAAATCTCTAAAATAGCCAGTATCAGCTTTTTGTTCAATAACTGTATTAGATAATCCTTGTAAATATTTAACAAAAGCTGAATCAGCAGTTAATGTATCAATACTAGCCATTTTAGCTTTTAAATCATCAACATCAATTTCAGAAGCAGTCACTAATGTAGATTCAAGATATTGAATAAAAGCACTATCAGCTTCTAAGCTATCAATCTGAGCAAGTTTAGCTTTTAAATCATCTACTTTAATTTCAGAAGCAGTTACTAAATTAGCTTCTAAGAAATCAATAAAAGCATTATCAGCGGTTAAACTATCAAAATCACCTTGCTCTGCTTGGATTAAAGCGGTAGTAATAGAACCTGCTGTTACCATTTCTGATGTTAAGAAATCAACAGCGGCTTGACTAATATTTTCTTGACTAAGATTAGATAGATTGTTAAGCATAATGTTAGTATTGCCATCATCTAATAAAGTCAAGTTTTTAGCAGTAATAGTTAACACACCATCTGTAAAATCAAGATAATTTTCAGTGTCACCAATATGTGCTTCATCTGAAGCTAATTTACCAGTAAAACTACCATTACCCTGTGAGTCTAAAGCCATGACAGAGGCGGGATTATCAGTACCATCTTCTTTATAAATAGTAAATAAAGAATCTGTATTATTAGGATTAATTTGAATAGTATTAATACCATTAGTTACAGTTAACCCATCATTATCAAAAGTTAATGTACCTGCGTCATTGTATATACCAAGATAATCACCTAAGATTAATGAGCCTTTTAACACTTCAGCATTAATACCATATGCTTGAACCAATGTACCAGTTGCGGGGTCTTGAAAATAAAATCTACCAATAGCTGTTTTAGTTGTTTTCCAATTATCATCTGTTACAGCCCAAGTACCCGCTGTAATTTTAGACTGTTCATCATCATATGTTCCTGTATCTGGATTATAACGTCTGAACAGCATACCACTTTCATTCCAAACTTGTTCTTGATTATCTGCTTCATTTACCATTTTAGTAGTAGCAGATTCAATACCATCTGACATCCAATTACGTACTAAAGTATAAGAATCATTACCTTTAGTAGATTGTCGTTTAACAGAAGTATAGGAAGTAGTCATATTAATAGCACGTTGAATAATAGATGCTTGGTCTACACTACCGTCCATTGTTTCTGTTACGTCAGAAAATTCAACTTGTATTGTTTTTAGATTATCATAATTAATTTGATATTTAATTAATCTAAGTTTATAAATATTGTCATCTACTTTAATTCTAATCCAATTACCAACTTCAAAGTTATCTAATATAGGTTTAAATTTTTCTAATTGAAGAAGATTATTTAAACTACAAGTAATTGAATGTTGAGCAGTAGCAGATGTATAAATATCTTTTCTGGCATTTTGAATAAATTCTTGAGCCTTTGCAATTAATTGAGCGTTAGATAATCCATCAGATATAAAATTAGAATTAGAGTATTTATCTTCTCTGCGATATAAAGATAATTCATTCCATAATTCTTGTCCTAAGAATTTTTCTAAGTCTAATTGGGCTTGAATACCTTGTCGAATATTTGATACATTCTTTTCTACTAAATCAATAGTTTGTATTTCATTATCCCTTATGGCTATTTCAGCTTCAATTGCTTGGGCTTTATTATAATATGGTAAATATACGTCTGTATATACATCTGTAACAAAATTAGCATCTGGATTAGAAGCACCTTGTTCAATTAAAATTGATAAACATGAATCCGCAGAATCTTTAAACGTATTTAAACTATCCAGATTATATTTTTGTAATTCAGCTTTTAAATCATCTAAATCTTTTTTAAATAATTCAGTTACACTTAAATTTTCATCTGAAGATTTTGCTAAGTAATTATCAATTTGTTGTTTCAGATATGTTTCTAAATCATCATTAATGGTAATAGTAATTTCTTCAGTTGTATAAGTATCTTCTTCATCTGAATAATTTGTTACTACAAAAGAGCCAGTCCATTCTCTTTGCTCTACGTTTAAATTAGATTCATTTATTTCAACAGAATATCTACTATCAACAATAGACTTAGCTTTTGCTTTTACTGCATTATCAGCAGTTGTTTTAGATAATGAATCTAATTTAGCAACAGCAGATGGAGACATTGAAGAATTCGTTAATTTTTGTCCTTCTGTTTTAGCATCTGTATCAGATAATTCCTTAGTAGGCATCATTGTACTGGATAAATAAAATTTAAAATCCATTGCATCGAAGAAAGCGTCAATTAATTCTTCAAAACCATTAATAGAAGTATTTAAATAATCTAAATCTTTTAAATTACCACCTTTATATTTATCTACTAATGTATTATAATCTTGAATTAATTTAGTATTAAAATCAATTCCTTCAGCTTTATTATATTTATTGTATAAAGCATCATACTCTTCTAATTTGGAAACCAACTCTGGAGACATTTCTTCTTTCATGTCATCAGTGATATACCACAAATAATCTCCACCATTAGGATTACATGACCTAATGGTAGCTGTCATTAAATCGTCTCCACCTTCCAACTTAAAACAGTTTTTTACTGAATCGGTATCGGTGTTAAATTGTATTTCTTTTGTTAATTCTTTTACATCAACAAATATACCACTATCTTTACCATAACCCTCTGTAATATTAGTGCTTTCACATTCTGGACATTTACCAGTAAATTTACCTCTATATCCACATGATTTACAATTTGATTCTAAATCATAAACACTAACCATACGTTTAGGTTTACCATTTTCATCAGAATCATTTTCGTATATAAATAAACAATCTATTTCTTCTGCAACAGTATTAAATGCGTCATGAATAGAAGTAGAATCAAATTCAAATGTACGTTGAAGTCCTGCTATAGTATTATCTACATGATTAATACTATAGTTTGGGGCTTTTTGTAACATTCTATGTAATAAAGAACCATTATAATCAGAAGGATTATATAAAACAGTGGGAACATAATCATCTCTATCAATATCTTCTTCAGTATTAATTTGTATATTATAAAGATTAATTTGAGATAATTCAGCTTCACCCAATCCTTTTACGCTTACTGTTTTTACCGTTTCTGTACTTTCAGAAATATCTACAGTTAATTGAAACCACTTATTCCATTCTTTACAATATATTAATCTAAAATCTTTTATTTTATTCCATAGAGGGTCTACACTACCATCATCTAATTTTTTATAAACATCAAAATTAAATTCATCTGGTTGTTGTAAATATCCTGCCAAATTAATCCCTCTGGCATTTATTTTTCCATATTTTTTACCACTTCTACTAGCTAAAATCAGTGTAGGCTCTATAGGAAGATTTTGTGCGTTAAATCGTATATTAATAGCCATACACTTTCTCCTTTACATTAATCCATATTTTACAAAAGGTTTATACGACACCGTAATAGAACAGGGTAATGATATTGTATAGGTATTAACATGATTATGATAAGTTGTTACGAGTTCGGGAAATTCCCAGTTGAAATCATTATAAATATGATTAGGAATAGAAGATATAATAACAGGATGGTTTAATGTTATTACTTCTCCATTAGTGCAATTTTTAATTTCAGTTGTAATTAAGGTTCTATCATTTGTAATTTGCAAATCTCCATCTTCATTTACAATAATTGAAAATACAGGATAAAAACTTCCTTCAGCGTCAGATTCACTTTCAATGGTTAAAGTCCAATCAGCCTCTTCTCCAATATGTTCAGAACTAATTTCTTCATATTGAGTAAAAGGACTATTACTTACAAATTGACATTCTAAACCAACAGTTCTTGCTCCAATTTCAATTCTTTCTATAGATTCAAAACTACCTTCCCAGAATAAATCCTTATATACATTTTCATATATATCTTCATTATTTTCATCTGTTCCAACTTTAACCATATAAATTAATTTTAATTTATGGTATGAAACTCTATTTAACCATCTAGCTATTTTTCTTACTTCATCTACAGTTAATTCCATATTATTAACATTTTCTTCACAAGGTTTTTTAATAATAGGAATTGTTGTTTCAAGAACTTTATCATATTCACTACTTGTTAAAGATTCTTTCATACCATTTAATATAGAAACAGTATTGAAGGTGATTTCTGAACCAATAGGTACATTATTATTTTGGACACCATCAAATCCACCAATCATAAAACCATAATCACTCAATTTTTCTCCATCATATTCAAAATCATAAACTAACACACCTTAACACCTCCAATCTAATTTCAATTTTTAATATAGAAAAATCAAGTTATAATTTTTATTATAACGAAATGGGAGAATGGGATGTGACACCCATTCCCCCTAAAAATAATATTTAAATTTAGGTATTAAAATTTCAAATTTGACTTATTGGAGACTTAGGTCATACTTTGAATTTCTTTAAAGCACTTCCACCAAACATTCTATCTACAGTCATTGCCCTAACCATTTTTTCAAATTGAGGACTATTTTTACATTCTGTCATAAATGTCTGGAAGTCAGTAATATTACTACCATCAATATTAAATGTTACGTTAATATCTCCAACAGTATTATTAGTAATATTATTAGGAACGGACTCATAATTGCTACCATCGGTAAATTGTTTAAACAAATCAGTAGGATTATTAAAGAATGCGAACATATTCTTTGTAGCTACGGGGTCAAGAATACTATCGTTTTTAATAATAGGAGTAAGAATAGCCCCATCAGTAGGTCGAATAATGGCTTCAGTCTTACCATATTCTTGCGTCCATGCTTCTCTATCAGAACCAATCTTATAAGCACCTGTAGCGTAATTATAAGATTTTTTAGAAAATGTTTTAACCTTCCCTTTTTTCTTTGTTAATAATTTACCCTCATCATTAAAGTAATAAGTTGTTTTACCTATTTTAGCACTTTTATTTTTAATAGCGTGTCCTTCCGCATCAAATCTATAACGATAAATTTTATTACCAGTTTTATAATCAAGCCAGTTATTTGTTAAAGCAATACCGTTTGCATTTTTGAAATAATAAGTTTGTCCATCAATATCTTTAAATCCTTTAATAGCATATCCTTCTGTATCATCAAAATAATATTTATCCTTGCCAACGGTTTGGAGACCATAAACCATTTGACCAGTGTTAGGGTCAAAATAATATTTCTTCCCATCTATTGTTTGTAATCCAGTAGTTTTTACTCCACCTGCATTAGAATCATAAAAATATTTATTACCATTAATTTCACGAATGCCATATAATTGTTTACCAGTTTGTTGACTAAAATAATAATCTTTACCATTAATAGATACATTACCAGTTTGCATTTTATTCGTATTTGGGTCAAAATAATAATTTAAACCGTCAATGTCTGTTAAACCACTAGCCATTTGTCTGGTATTTTCATCAAAGTAATATGTATCTTTACCATTTTTGATGAAACCAGTAGTCATATTACCCTGTTCGTCAAAATAGTAATTCTTACCATTAACTTCATGCATACCACCTTTTAACACATTACTTGAACCAAATTCACGATATTGCATATTACCGTTAGAATCAGTTTGCCATCCATAATCTTCCACCCCTAAAGGAGTGTCGTTAAGTTTATTTTTGGCATTTGTATTTGAATTATTATCAGTACTGATTACATTCTGTAAAATACCTGCTATAGTCTGACCTACTTTTGTCGCTATAGTACTTCCATCAGCAATACTAACTATATTATTTAATGCTTCTGTTAAAGTATAATCTACCTTATTTGCACTTTCTAATATAGCATTTCTAATATCAGAACCATTAGCATTAACACGTTCAACTACGTCAGATATTAATGCGTCAGTATCTTTTAATTTTTCATTCAGAAGTTCTTCATATTGTTCATATAAACTATCTAAACTTTCTGTAATATCAGATTCATTGTGTTCTCTTTGGGTATCAGATAAAGCTTTCTGAGCGTCTTTTAAGCTTTGTTGTAACTGTTGAACTTTTAATCTAGATTCTTCAGAATCATCTCCACTATAAGCGGCAATTTGTTTCTGAATTTTAGCTACTTCTTCAGCTTGGTCTGTTACATTATCTTGATAACTTAACAGGTCACTTTGAGAAGACATAGCATCTTTATATTTATCAATTAATTTTTGAAGTGATTCAAGTTCTTTATCAATACCTTGTTCAACAAGGTCTTTAATAGCATCCTTTTCAGAATAAATATTATTGATAGCGTCTTGTTGTGCTTCAATTAATTCATAATATCTATCAATCAGTTCTTGATTGTAAGGGTCTTTAGCAATAGCATCTCTAGCTTCTTCAATAGCTTCAGCATATTGTTCAGATTGCTTTGTATAAGCCTCTAAATTAGAAATATGTAAAGCCTGTGAAGCTAGACCTTGTGTAGTGTAAGTACCCTTTTCATCAAACAGTTCTTCATTTGACAAAGTATCAATCATAAATTGTACTTCATCAGTTACTTTTTCAATACGTTCTTGTCCAAGGTCAAAATTATCCCAATTAATCTGTCTGATTTCATTGTTATATTCAACCAGTGCCTTTTGAGAATTAATTATAGATTCTGTAATTTGGTCAATATTGGAGACTGTTTCTAACCATTGTTCAGAACCACGTATAATCATTCCTTCAGAAATATTATCCTGTAACTGTTCAAAAGCTTTTTGACGTTCTTTCGTTAAGGCTTTAAGATTCTTTTCTTCCCAATCCTGTAAAGCTTTATAATATTTAGAACTAGAATTTAATCCTTGCTCTTCTGCTAAATCCATTAAAGCATTAATAGAAGAAATCTGGTCTTGATATTTATTAGAAATAGCTTCATATCTTGTAATGATATTATCTATCTTTTGCTGATAAAGTTCATTCTCAGTTTCTTCTAATTCAGCAATTTTAACACGACAATCCTCTGCCGCCTTGTACCATTGCTGATATTCATCTATCTTTTTCTTCAGCTTTTCATCTGTAATCTTTTGAATATCAATAGTTCCTTCACGAACTTTCTTAGCATAAGTTTCGCTAAGACCAATAGACTCAGCTTCTTTAAGATAGCGTTTATATCCTGCTTGCTGAATTGCTATTTCATCACTAACTGCCTTAATTTCTTTAGTTAAAGCTTTATTTCTATCACTCCAACTACGATAAACACTATCAACAACATCATTGAGTTCATCAATTTGTTGTTCAATACGTTCAATCGCAATTGCAATCCAATCCATTTTTTCAGCTTCGTTATTATTATTGTTATTATTTTTCTTATTAGAAGATTTTTTATTATTAGATTTATTATTGTTATTATTAGAAGAATTATTAGAAGATTTAGAATTAGCTACAACAGCATTTGTTCTACGTCTACCACCAGAACCCGCAGAATAAGCAGTACCATCAGCATGTGCTTTACCTCTACGAGAACCATTAACAATTCTACCTTTTTCGAATATCTGTTTAGTTTGGTCTGCGTTAAAAACACTTAATATTTATTTCGGTTCGCTACACCGAAACGGTCAATACGACCCTCTATGTCTCCATAGAGAATAGACTATATCTTTATGTGAATAATTTTTTTTCTAAAATATTAATAATATTATCATAATCCCAATAGGGTATACGAATTAAATCTATATGATTAACATAACAATAATTTGTTTTAATTAAATCCCTTCTTTTGACATTTTCATATATTTGTGAGGCTTCTTCTTGATTTCCATTTCTTGGAATAGGCATATAATGTCCTTCTCCATCGTATTCTATACAAATATTAAAATCTGGTAAATAAAAATCAAATGGAAGAGGAATTTTATCTTTACAATCAGAAAATCTATATTCTTTTTCATAATTAATATCGTATTTATCTAAATACTGCTTAATTTTATATTCCCCTTTACTAATACTTTTAGAACATTTAGGACATAATTGCCCCTTACATTTTTTAAAAGTCCCATAAGAAGTAGAAAATATATTATTACATTCTTTGCATCTAATTTTTAAATTTTTATAATTCCATCCTTTATAATCTTCTGGATTTAATAACTCAGTATCATATAAGGAAAAAATATATAATAATTTATCTAAATCAATCCTAGCAAGCATATGTGTATATTCATTACTACATTCTGGGCATCCATGTTCAAGAACTAACATATAAATTTTAGTTTCATGGACACCATGAATTGGACAACTATATTTTATTTTTGTAGAATTTGTTTGTATTTCTTCTTTTGGAGTTAATAAAATATAGTCCTTTTTATTGCAGAAAGAAATAGCCCTATTATATAAAGATTCTTGCCTTTCTAATAAATTATTATCGCTAGTTTTTCTTTGCCTACATTTAGCACAAGAATACTTATCAAATTTATATTTTACATAATCCTTATACTGAGGATGTATAATTTCTCCACAATAATCACAAACAACATCAACCCTTACACGGCTTCCTAACTTCAAGTCTTTAATTGGAACTTTTATTTTATCTCCAATTTTTAAATCAGTATATCCTCGCTCTTTAAAATGTCTTATATTACTCCTACCTATTGAAATAGGAATAAGTTGATTTTCTATTATCATAATATTTCACATCCAATCATATTATATTTAATTAATTCACATAATTACCATTTCGAATTGCCAATCGCTTGCAATTCTACTCCCTTTCGGGATAGTCGTTGAGCGTTCCTCTATTCGAGGCTTCGTTGCTGATTGTCTATTTTAACATAATACTTAGGATTTAACCATATACCATGCAATTAATTTTTTCAACTTTCGTAACCATCACGCTTAAACATATTTCATTTTTACGTTGTGGTTTAATTGCCTTTAAGATTTTTCAGCAGTTAGATAATTTTTACATATATATCACTATATACGGACACTATTTTATTAATGTCACCCTTTTGCAAATGAGCCATTTCAGCAGATTCAGAACCTACGGTGAAGAAATGACCGTCTCTGACAACGAGTTCTTCACCAAGCTCTCCAACCAAAGCGTCTTGGTCTTCGGGAATTCCCCAGTTTCCAGATGTACCTCTAGCATAAGCTGTGCCTAATGCATGGGCTGTACCATTATAAAGTTGAGGTGCTATAAAACCACCACCACCACTACCTGTAGCGGGTCTTACAGCAGTACCAGAAGATTGACTTACATGTTTAATTGTCCATGTTGTAGTACGAGGTTTTACAAAATCATTTTTTAAATTATTAAAACTATTTGCAAAACTACTAATATTACTATTAATAGTCCATCTTGTAAAAGCAGGTTGTATAAATGCATTTCTTTGTTTATTTATTTCATTTATTGTTTTTGTAGTATTATCTTTTACTCCAACACTTGCCGTTGCAGATTCTCCATCAACTTCTTCTAATGAATCTTGAACATCATTCACTGTTCCAGAAGCATTATCTTGAACATTAACGTTTGCATTATAATTAGAACCATCAATAACATTACCCAAAGAATCAATTAATTGAAGTCCTTGAACTGCACCATTATCATCTAGTATAGTTTTTACTCTAACTATAGTATCTTTACCTTGAGGTAATTTACTATAATCAAAGCTATCACCCATAACTTGATTAATGGGAATAGAAATTTCCGCATTGGCGAATTTCTCTTTTAATTGCTCAAATAAATCTTCATCTTCTAATTCAAAGTTAAGCCCAAAATCTTCTCCTGTTTGTTCATGAACATCTTTAAGAGCGTCTAAAACTTCTTTTAATCTTTTATCTGCTACACTAGTATCAATAGGTAATCCTGCTTTACTATATTCTTGAACAGTTTGTAATTCAAGACCATATTTTTGTAAGGCAATAAATAGACCTTGGTATTCACCTTCAACACTACCTATATTAGTATCAAATAATAAAGGTTGTTCAAGTTGTAATTTAGTCTGAATAAGTTTATCCAATTGTGCTTGAATATAATCTAAAGAAGCTGTACTTGCCTCTGGACTTAAATCTTTATTATCTTGAACCTTTGCTATTAATTCTTGGGCCTTTTCTAATTCTGCATTAACATTTTCAACCGTATCCGCAGATGTATTTAATTTATAATCTTCAGCATTAACCTCTTTAAATTCTTCTAATGTTTCTTTTGCTTTTTTAATATTATCTGTAGCTTTTGCGACCTTATGAGCATAATCTGTCCATACAACATCAAAACCTGCGGCTTCAGCGGCTTCAAGCCATTTATGAAGTGTGGAAATATCCATATTCATTAAATCTGCTACAGCTTGGTCTCCACCAATTGCATCAAAATCAAATGAATAGAAATCTTCCATTTGATGAGTGACATCACTATATTTCTTTTCAACAGACACTAATTGGTCAATCATAGCGTCTGAGAAATTATAATCTTTAGCCTTATCTTTAGCCTCTTGCCTTAAAGCATCTAAGAAATTAAATACACCATCAGATGTTGTTTTACCATCTTCATCTACGGTAAAGAAATCTTTATAACTATATCCTGCGTCATTAATAGCATCATCTAATTCATTAAAACGTTCAATAAGTTGGTCAACAGACCAAGTTGAAACATCCTCTTTTGAGAACATCTGCACATACTGACGGACTTCATCAGCACCACCCCAACCACGGTCAATTAAATCTTTTACAGTATCATAACCACTTTGAATAGTATCGTAACCTGCATTACCATTTGCCGTGCTTAAAGCGTTGACGTATTCATTATAAGCAGAAGTTAATCCTTCATATTGTGCAATTTCACGTTGTAAAGCATCAATATTTTGAAGAATATTATCTCTGTTGCGTTCTTCCGTTGATAAATCAGCTTCTTTTTCTTTAACCCCTCGTAATTTATCTATTTCGTTTTGAGTTTCAATTAAAGCTTTTTGATAATAATCTAATTTGTCAGTAGCTTCTTCAATTTTTTCACGCTTATATTCATTATTTAACTTCTTTAATTGTTTTTGATTTAATCTAATTCCATTAGCAGTATTTTCAAATAATTCGGGTGCGCTATATAAAGGATTACCATCTTCATCCATTAAATCTTTAAATAATGTTTCAAGATTTGTAATTTCTTCTGAAGATAATCCAGTATCTCCATTAGAAGAAGAAATGGCAGATTTCAATGTATTAATAGCGGCAGTTTCATCTTCAATATTGATAATTGCTTCATGTGCTTTTGCGGCTAAGGAACGTTGAAAACCCCCAAATTTTCTGTCAACATCTTCGAAGCTAGTAGCATCTTTGAAAGATTCTGTATACATCTTAGCTTCTTCTTGACCCAATGAATTAAAATAATTAAGTGCTTGTTGTTTTTGAGTATCATTTTGAATAAAGGACGCATTATCTAAAACTTGGTTAAAACGTTCAGTTAAACCAAGGACTTCCTTATCATTAAACATAGCATTAAAAACTTCTGCTCCATCTATTTCAGAATCAGCAAAAGCTTCAATAAATGCTTGTTTATATGAATCTGCAATTTTAACAAAGTCCCCCATATTAGCATCAGCTAACGCACCTTCCCCAGAAATAAATTTATTTATATTTGTTATAGCATCAGTAAAAACATCAGCATTAGAACCAGACAAAGCAGAATTGATTCCTTTTACTAAGTTATCAGCATATTGTTTGGCTCCGTCCTTAGTAGAAAATATATCACTATATTTTTCTGGAGATAAAGAATTAACAGCATTTGTAAATAAATCTGGAGCAAATGATTTTATTTTTTCATTATCACTATAAATTAAATTCCAATAATCATCATTTAAACTAAGTTCGCTAAGAATAGTTTGTTGAGCTTGTTTGAGAGACTGTTGCATTTCTGGAGATACATTGATACTTTTTAAATTATTTAAAAAGACTTGTAATTTTTCATCAGAATCAACTATACCATTAGAAATTTCATCTAAAGTAGTTAATAAATTAGTGGCCTCAATATCTCCATCTAAAGACTTCCCAAGTAAATCAGTCCTAAATAAAGTATAATCATCTAATGAAATATTATCTTTATTTAAAAATTGGTCTCGTATAGTTTGAATACCATTATATTTATCATAATTTTTATTAAAATTATCTTTAACAGAATTTTTATTTCCAAGACCAAAGAAACCAAATAAATTATCAAAAAAGCCTCCAATACCTTTCTTTTCTCCACCTTGTAGAAAAGTATTAGCCGCCGCTTTTTGTTCTTCGATTAAGGCTTTTTGTAAATCTTTAACATTATTAGTAAGATTAATAATAGCGTTGCCTTGTAAATCATATCCAGTGACCAATTGAGGATATAAATCAGCTATTTTATTACAAGTGTCTAAATACTGTGAATATTCATCATTAGATAAAGTTAAATTAGCATTAGTAGCAGTATTAACTCCACTAGACAATTTTTGATAAGTTTCAGATAATTCATTAACAGAATCCTTATGCTTTTGAATTGTCCCTAATGATTCTTCAAATGCAGAAGAAATTTCTTTAGCCTCTTTTGCTGTTTCAGTGGCAGAAACATTTAAAGCATCATAGGCTTGGATTGCGGCAACAATACCACCAATAACCAAACCTCCTCCTAAAATACCTTTAATTCCACCTATAGCAGTAAATGCGTTAGAAGCAGTTTCTTTTAATAAACTAAAATTAGTAGCTAAATTTGTACCTATTGAAGTCTTCTTACTTCCTTCTTTTACTCCTTGAGAAGCCGCATTTTTTACATTTTCTGCTGTTTCTTGTCTAGTAGCCGCTACATTAGCTTCTGTTGCCGCCGCTTGTGCCATTGTTTGTGCAGTATCAGCGGCATCTGCGGCTGTCTCTGCGGCTTGAGACCCTACATTTTCTATATTAGCTTTTGTTTCTTGTTCAGTAGCTACTGTATTAGCTTCTTTAATAACAGTATTAGCTGTTAAAGCATCATTTAAAGCGTGTAAACCTTGAACAATTAGTCCACCATTTTTGGCAAATTCATATAAGGTAGCAATACCCCCACCTGCAATGAGTAAACTGGGAATAAGTCCTATACTACTAACAACTTTTAAAATAGCCCTTCCTAAGTCTAAGAAGAAATTAATTACATCTCTGTTTAAAGTATTTGCCCATACTTCTTGCCAAGCATTTTTTAATTTTTCTAAATGTCCAGAAATGGAATCAACAAATTTAGCATTTTCGATTTCGGCAGAACCTTCAGCATCAATAGCTTCAGCATAAGCGTCTTTAAGCATTTGTGGTGATTGAAGAATTGAAGCGGCAATACTTGCACGGTTCTTTCCTGCTATTGTTTCAAGTAATAAGTTTGCTCCCTTAGTACCATATTTTTCATCATTTTCAACAATTTCTTCATAAATATCAGCTATTCCTAAAAGAATCTCATAAGTGCTCTTATAAGCCCCATTATCTTTTAAAATATCAAAACCTTTAAAATTATTACTTTCAACCTTGGTTGCTTGCATAATTACATCTCTTAATTTAGAGACATTAGTAATCATACCTTCAACTTCTTCGCCATCTTCTTCTAATTCAGCTTTACTAGCTTCAGTACCAGTTAAACGAAGAGCAATGGTTCTCATTGCTTTACCGACTTTGGAGGGGTCTTGTGTAATTCTATTACCTGCTGTTACTAATGCGGCGGCTTCATAAAAACTGTTACCCGCAGTTGTTAAAGATGCCGCACCATCTTGTAATGCAGTAGCAAGACCTTGTGTAGAAATCGGGAAGTCATTACCAAGTTTATTAATAACATCAATAATTTCCATATTACTGAGGTCTTGATACGCTTGTGACATAGCAATTAAAGCTTCAGAAGCTTCACTAACGTCAGTAAATTCAGAAACATTTAAAAGAATATTGGCAGATTTCGCAGAATCAGTGGCTTCTTGTAAAGATTGACCTAATCTCATAAATTCAGCAACAGATTGTTGTAATGCTAAAGCATCAGTACCAATACCATCCGCTAAATCAAAAGTGGTAGTTTGAAATTCTTTAAGAGTGTCAAGAGTTTCATTACTAACTTTTTGCATTTCTGCAAGAGCATCATCAAATTCTTTAATTATACCAAATCCTTCTCTAATATATCCAAGAACTCTATAAAAACTCATAAAAGTTGCTAACGAAGCAAGTAATGATTTAGCCCTACCTTCAAGCATACTAAAGAAAGTTTGCCCAGTATTACCTGCGGCTTCTTCTTGTGCTTGAATTTCCGTAAAAGCAATACCAATTTCTTTTAATTGACCTGCTCCTAATTCACTACTGTTCATGATTAAATCATAGTAGCTTTGTAATTTTTCTTTAGCTTCATCAGAAAGAGCAGGATTATCATTTATATATTTAGCAATATTTCTTGCTAATTTAGCCCCATTTTTAGCAACCATGTCTTTGTTTAATTTATTTAGTTCTTTTATTTGGTCTTCGAAATCCTTAACTTCTTGTTTTGCTGTTTGTATTTGTTCATCATCTGTCCAATCAATTTGTTCTAGAGACGCTTTTAATTCATCTGCTTTTAATTTAGCGTTTTCAAGCGCTTGAGCATATTCTTCTGTATAAACATAGCCTCCCTTTTCGCCAGTTCCTACTTTATTAAATAAAGTATCTAAATCAGTTAATTTGTTATTAGATTTATTAAATAAGCCTATAACACCTTTGCCTTCTTTGGAAATACCTGTATCTGTATTACCTTCCGCTTTATTTTGTTTAACTAATCTAATAATAGAAAGAATAGCATCATAGGCTTGATGATATTGGTCAATTGTTTTACTAATTTCATCTGGATTTCCAATTAGACTTCCTTTATTGTCAAAACCCTGAGTAACTTGCTCACGAAGTTTATTTATTTTTTCTAATTCACCATTAAATTCTGTTATTTGTTCTTCAGTAAAATTATCTTTTAAAGAATTATAGTTATTATTAATTTTATTAATATCCGTGTCCCATAATTTACCTTTTGCCGCCTGTTTACCAATTGTTTTTTCTAAATAAGCTTTATTACTCAATATATTAGCTTCTTGAGATTCTTTACCTTCTATAGTTATTTCTTCTTGAATACGTTTAACTTCAGTTAAAGCGTCTTTATAATTTTGGATTGCTTTTTTTGCTTCTTCATAATTTCCAACTAATTTACCACTAGCGTCAAAATTGGCTTCAACTTCGGCTTTAGCCTCTTTTAACAAGTCTACACTTGTTCTATAATCTTCAAGTCTTTGTGTACTTATTCCTTGATATTTTTCATCAAATTTAGTAGCATTTAAAATATCTTTAAAACCATATGAATTATTTCTTGTTTCTTTAGCATAATTCTTTTCTAAATCACTTATTGCTTGTTGACGTTCTTTTTCTTGTTGAGCCAAAACTTCAGCATGTTCTTGGACTAAAACGTTTTCAATACTATCGGGTAATTCAATTTGCTCTGTTAAATTCCGAATATTGTCAATTTCTGTCCAAATTTTTTTAACTAAATCTAATGCGAATTGTAATTTATTCGGTTCTAATAATTCACCATTTTCGTTATATTTACTTTGTAATAATCTATAATATTGGTCAATTAATTTTTGTGAATTACGAATAGAATCTAAGTTATTCGTATTTACTCCATCATATTTGGATAAATCAATATTATTGGTTGCTTTTACACGATTCTCAATATAACGCAATCTATCATTGGCATTATAAGTCATAGTATGTTCATATTGTGCTCTTTTTTGTTCTTCTCTGAAATCATCTAAAGTTATTTGACCCTCTATATCTAACATATTACTTTTAATTTTATTTAAATTTTCAGTAACTATATTAGTAGCTTCTGTTGATTCTTCCGCTAAATTCTCAAAGAAAGATAATTGTCCTGTAGGTTCATTAAATAATTTCCATTCATATTTTACTGCTTCATTAGTTGTTTGAATCTCATCTCTAATTTGTTGTTCAGCGTCTTTAACTTCATTAACTACCGCAGGAGAAATAGGAGATTCAATTTGAGGTTCCGCAGGTGTATTTATTGGTACTACTGGAGGTTGATTACCATTAATAACGATATGAGACCCATCAACTGTGATTTGAGGACTAATTTCAACTTGGGCAAATTGTTGATTTAATTCAGAGACAATTGTTTCAGCTACAAGATATGCATGTTCTACAGAGGCCGCATTATAATCTAAAGATATTTCAAGAGGGATATGAGTATAATTTACAATATTAGAAACAAAGTCAGTTATTTGATTTTGAGCATTTGTTAATGATTCTGGATTTACTTCAATCTGAATTGAAATAACATTGTTAAATTGACTATTAATTTGATTAATAATCTCATTAATTCGTTCTACAGAAGTATTATCATAGTTTAAATGAACTTCAATAGGAATATCTCTATTACCGTCAAAAGTTTGAATTAGGGCAGTTATTTGAGTATTTATGTCTGCCATTGAATCTGGATTTAAATTAACTCTAATAGGAGGAAGATTACTAAATTGATTATTAATATAATCCGTTAAAGTTCCAAGTTCTTCTACAACATTAATTACAGAATCATTATCAAATTCTACTTTTATCTGTGGATTAGAATCTACATTTGGATTAGAAATACTTCCGTCTGGATTCTCTCTCGCTACATTAGTCTGTGCTTCTGCGGCCCTTTCTGTAGCGTTAGCAACCTGTTCTTCAGCCTGGGCTTGTTGTTGAGCCTGTTCTGTATTTAATTTACCAAATTGAACCAATCTTTCTGCGGCTTCATTAATTTGTTGATAATTTTCATTAATATAATCAATAACAAATTTAAGTTCTTCTGTTTTTTGAGTTATATCTTCAAATAAATTAAAACCAGAAGTTCCAGATGAACCCATAAAACCTAATCCCTTAACTACCATATCCTGCATATTAGATAATTTATTAGGATTAACAGTATCATATAAGTTGGTATAATAATCAGTAAACTTCATTGAAAAATCATCAAAAGCGGACCCTTGACTTTGCCAAAATTCAACTAATTTTGTTTCAGCGTCCTTAATATTTTCTGCTCCTAATAATTCCATTCCCTTTTTACTACTACCATCACCAAAATTAATGACACTTTGTTTTAATAATCTTTCCAGTTCAATTTGTGCGGCTAAATATTCTTTAGTTCCCTGTTTACCTTCTGAATACATATTATGTAAAGCTTGAGAAATTTCTTCAGCTTTAGATTTTATATCTTCTGGGAGCATATTTTTTATAGTAGTTTCAGAATCAATCATTTTAGACAATTCTTTACGTTGAGTTATAGTATTATCTAAAGCTTCTTGATATTCTTTTAACTGTTCTACTAAAATATTAATACCTTTATCACTTCTGGCAAATTGACCTAATGCTAAATTAATTCTGTCATTTACTAATTCTTTAGAAGATTCAATATGAAATTCTGTTTTAGGGTCTTTTGAATGAAATCCTGCTCCAGACATAGCTTTAGTAATTAAAGCAGGAGTATCATAAAGTTTACCATATTTATTTATAGCTTCTCCACGAGTTCTTCTAATAAAATCACCTAATTTTTTAGGGTCTAAAGCTAATTCTTTTGGGTCGAATATATATGATTGCATATATTCTTTAGCTTGCTCTATTAATAAATCTTTAATTTGATTTCTTATTTTTTCTGAAGTCGGAATTGGAGTTCCTTGAACTATTTTTTTTGAATCTTCACTATTTTGTAAACTTGTAAAATCTATTTGAGAAACAACCTGTTTAATTCCACCAGATTCTTGTAAAATAGTTAATTTATTAATAATAACATCTAATCCATTAGAAATTTTATTAAATGTATTTATTAAATCAGATGAATTAAAAGCGTCTTTCCATTCGGTGTTTATTGCTTGTAAAGAAGAAGATACCTCATCAATCTTTTTAACTAACAACTCCAAAGATTCTACATTTATAGTTGGATTTGATAAAAGCCCAACTATATTTTTCAAACTTGTTATATCCTGTGAAAGTTGATTATTATAATAACTTAAATTCCCATCAATAGAAGACCTTAAAATATCTAATTTAGGTAATTCTTCCATGTTATCCATATTATTAGAAAAAGATTCTCCAAATAATCCTTCTCTAATAGTTGTATGAAGAATATTATTAAATGATTCATATTTTTCAATAAAAATATTAAGAGTAGAAATAACTTTATTAATACCATCAATTAAAGGTTGAAAAGTTTCTGGAGTTATAGATATTTGTTCTGAATTTAATTTAATATCTTTTAATTTTTCAGCTAAAACATCAAAAGAAGAAGTATCAATTTTTAAACCATTTAAACTTTCTATTAATCCTTTTAAAGTAATAATTTGAGTTGTTTGTTCTTCGGCTCCTTCTTTTATTCCTGTTGTATATGAAAAATCTACAGTATTTTGTTCCGCAGAAGATATTTTTAATACTAAATCTAAAATTGTTTCAAGACTATGAATAATAGGAGAAAAGCTTTCTTCCGTTATATTAAAAGTTCCTTGTATCGCTGAAAAAGCTTGTACTACTTCATCAATTTTCGCTAATAATTGACTTAAATCTTCTTGATTAAAATTAAAAGTTTTCGCATCAGTCGTTTCTTGTTGTTTAGCTTTAGCTTGTGCTTCAATTAATTCATTGTTTATTTTAAGATAATTATCTCTTTTTTCCTCTATTACTTTAATTTGAGCGTCATATAAACTGATTAAATTATCTGGATTAAAGGCATTTTCTCCTTCTCCAAAAGGATTCTCTAATTCTATTTCTTGTGCTTTATTTTTAATATTTTCTATATCTTTTAATAATTGTTCCCTATTTTTAATTAAAGTTTGATAATATGCTTCTAAGGAATCTTCGGGAACTTTCCCTCCGCCGACTAATCCTTTTAATGCTCTATTGTCTAAAGAAGTTCCACCTGCTTGAGCCACGGCAAACTGACGTTGTAAAACATTTTCAGCATTTTGTATCTTATCTGTATAAGAACTTAAACTATTAGCATAATTTTGCATTTTATCAAGATTTGCCTTTAATGTTCTTTCTCGATTTAAAGCTAATTCTTCTTCTCGATTTAATTCTTTACCATTTGGAGCATTAATTTGTCTATTATATTCATTTACTTGATTTTCAAGTTCTGCTTTTGTTATTTCTGGTATATACTTTGGTATTTGAGCAAATAAACTATGTACATAATCTATTGCGGCTTGTTGAATGTTTTCTAAGTCTCCTTTATTTATACCTAAAGCATTAAATTTGCCTTTTAATTTTTCTGGATTTAATGCTTGAAATAAAAGTGCCTCTTCTGTTGAACCTGTAGAAACTTTATCTAATCCAAAGGATTTATAAGCTTTCCGCATTTGTTCTTGAAGAGATATTCTTTTTTCGATATTGGCTATATCTGTGTCCATTCCTTCAACTGTTTGTAAAAGATTATTTTTATTGTTTGTATAATTTTCATCTTCTGCATCTAATTCTTGAATTGTTTTTAATATTTTTTGTCTATTTTCAATTAATGTTTTATGTTCTTGTAAACTATTTGTATACTCTTGTTCTTTTCTATTCCATTCTTCTGCTATGGTTTGACGTTGAGTATATAAAGCCACATAATTGTAAATACTTTCTGCATCGCCTCTACCTTTAGTAATATCCATAGAGTGTCTTTCTTTATCATAATTTTGTATACCCATTCTACTTTCGGCAATTTTAGCTGACAAATCATCAAAAGTATCAGATAATCGTTTACTATATTTTACATTATTTATAACTTTTCCTTTAGAACCATGAGTATTTTGTCCTAAACTTTTTGATAATGCATTTCCTATAATTCGTTCATATATATTATCAGATTCTTGTTTTATGAACATGTCTATAGTAGAAGCGGTAGTAGAATCCATTTTTAAATTATTAGCACTATCCATTTGTCGAATATAATTAAATATTCTTTCTAATGCTACAGAACTTAATTTACTTAAACGTTCTTGTAAGTTTAAATCTTGAATAGGTTGCGCTTTAGAACCCATTAATTTTTTTAATGCTTGAAATCCTGCTAAAGTTTCATTTGCTTTTGTTTGTCTTACAATAGCTGAGTTGTTTGGATTATATACTTCATCTATCATTTGAGAAAGAATTCCATCAATATTTAATTTTTTAAAACTTCCTTTACTTATTTGATTATTTATATCTTGAAGTGTTTTTTCTATACTTTTTTTTGTTTCTTTACTATCAACTGTTGGTAATTTTAATGTATTTTTATCTATTTCTTTTTGCATATCATCAATATGCCGTTTTAATTCTCCACTTAAATTCTTATAATTATCTAATAAACTTAAAGAGAGATATATTGAAGCAGAAGCTTTATCATTAGCCATATTAATTTCCTCCTTTCTTAATCAAAATGTAAAAATTTATATTTTCTGGCTTTAGCCACTCCCATAGCAAAATTTATAATATTTTTTTTAAAATCTTTTTTATAAATTATTTTTTCTAAAAACTCTCTTGGAGGAGGAAATGTTTGAATTACTCTATTATATCTTTTTTCGGGGTCTTTCCCATACATTACTTCTCTTCCATGTAAACCTTGATTCCATGCTCCATAAATAATTTCTTCATTTGAAATACCTTTATCTGGATAATATATTCCAAAGTTACCTATATCAATTCCTCCTAAATAATGAACACCAGAACTTCCTATTTCTTGTTTTAATGTAAATCTTTTATAAGAATTGGACAATAACTGTTCAGTTCTTTCATAATAGAAAGGAGTATAAGCTTGATAATATGATTCATATAAAGATTTTATAGCAAATTGTTCAATTTCTATGGAGGCTTTATATGCTCCCGCTTCACAAAAATTCCTAGCGAATTGTAAAATATCTCCTTGTATTAATTTTAAATCTATATGTCTATATTGTCCCATTCTTATTACCTCTATTTATTTTTTTATATCATTCCAAATGTGACGAATTTTCTCTTCATCTAAATTCTCAATACATTTGCCTAATCCCTCTAATATCTCATTAATACCTTTAGCAATAAAAGGATAAAATTCTCCTAATTTTTTAGTAGCCCAATTTTGAATATTATAATAATTAGTCATAGCATCATTAGCTTTCATTTCTAATACAGCATCTAAAGTATTAACTTCTGCTTCTGGGATTCCTTCAATAATTTTTTCTAAAAGACCATATCTTCTTAATTTATTAAATTCCAAAATCCACTGATTAGCATGAATATCCACATTAGTGTAGAAAGAAAGAAGAGTAAAAATATATTGTAAATATTTTTGACAAGAATCTACCTTAATATCTCCTTTTTTATCAAACATGCTATTCGCAATAATTTTATCTACATAAAAACAAACTACTTCAAAATTGGTATATTCAGTATATTTTACTTTTTCTTTTAAATATCTATCTTTAGCTTGAGAACTTTGTAATCTATCATATCCCTTAATTAAATCATCAACACCAATTTTTTCCACTCCCCAAGATGTAAGATTAGGTTTATTTTCTAAATTAATAATATCTGCCATAATTATATTCTCCTTTAATCATTAAAATTTATTTATATAGCCTTGACCTAATAATATAGCATCAGAAATATTATCATCATCTGTATCAATTTTATATATATCTTTTACTTTAGCTTTAGACCATTTTTTTAATTCTTCCCGTTTTCTAGGAATTGATTCCTCTTTATTTCTAACCAATTTTCGCCATTCTGTAGGTCTTAATGAATGGTATTCAATTCCTAATTCTAAACATTTATAATATATAGCCCCTAAAAGCATTGATAAATTTCTTTGGGCTTCAGCATTTCTATTTACTACAGTTAATTCTGTAATAACTATATCTGGTTTATCCTCTTCTATTTTTTGACACAAAGTTCGCATCATTGTTTCTAATCTTTCTCTACTATTAGAAATATGATTAGTAGTATATACTCCATAATAATTTAATATACCATTTATATAAACAGCATAACCAGACCCAGTAGTTGATGAATCTATTGCTATTAATTTACAATCCATTTTAAACTCCTTATTTTAATTCATGGTTAATCCATTTATCATGTACTTCTTTTGTATCTTCTTTTAAAAAGACACATACTAATATATCTCTATCATAATCATCTAAACTAGTAAAAATATCTACTGGATAAACCCCATGTTTTATATATAATAAAATTTGTTTTAAATTAACTATACGTACAACTTCACGAGTATCATAGGGTATATACTTAATGTTCGGTTTAATTTTCATCTTTTTACTCCTATAAACAAAAAAAGGATATAACCCAATAGTGAGTTATATCCTAAAAATACCTGTTCGGTATTAACCTAAAATCACTATTCACAATACTTGTTTTATCTATATTTTCTATTTTTTTTATTTTTTCTAAAATTAGAAGAATTAGAAACAACATTTGTCCCTTCTTTTATTTTTTCTGAAGAAATAGTATTATTATCTATAATTTCTTTTATAGTAGAAGACACATCTGCATCTGTAACTGGTTCTGAATTTTCTTTAATATCTTCATTTGACTGATTTTCTTCTTCTGTATCATCTGCCATAATCCTATCATAAGAAATAGCAAATGATTTTGTATAATAATCATGTCTTGATATATCAAGATTCATTAACTGTTTTTTAGCCTCTTCTTTTGTTAAAATCTTACCTTCAAAATTAGTCATTACTTGATATATATCTTTACAATTCTGACTACAAAAAGTGGTCATAAATGTGGGAAGATGTTTATATTTAGAACAACCTCCGCAATATTCATAAGTTTGTTTACAAAGTAAACAAGTTTGCACATATTTTGCCATAATTTATATCTCCTTTTCATCGTGTTTAGTGATTATTTTGAGCCATATAATTATGGCTTAGAAATAGAAGAGTGGGATTTGACCCCCACTCCCCCAGATATTAATAAAAATAATGCTTATTAGTCTTCAACATCATCTTCAGCCGCAAAAATCTGATAGAGAACTTTGTCCTCATCGCAGTATGCGACCTGTAAATCGCCATTAAAGTCAAGCTGACCATCTGTTGTCAGATTGATTGTGGTTTCGGGACTAGGCTGGAAGGAAGGAAGAACAATGTACAGAGGCTTCAGTACATCGGGTTCGCAAGGAGCAACACCAACAGCCTTCAGTGTCAGTCTGATAGTCTTAGGATAAGCACCTGCACCATTAACAATCTTCACACCATCAGATACTTTTCTAGTATATTTAATAACATACTTTTCAGTATTGGCGGGGTCTACAGGCAGAGTCAGAGTATTGGACACAACGCTAAATTCTGTAGCAGAAGCAGTAGAACCAAGAGTATAAGCCTTACCAAGAGAACCATCATTAGTAAAAGCGTTTACCAGAATAGTATCAGCAACAGCGTCAGTAACATCTACAGTTGTAGTCACAGAAGCTTTAACAGTAACAATCTTAGGCATATCAATCAGATTGTCAGCGGTGGCAATATTAGCGTCATTACCAGATTTAGCGGCAATGATAGCCAGATTCAGCATAGCATTAGTGGCAGTAAACGTACCAGATTTACCTTGCCAGAATCTCTTAATTAAGTTACCTTCGGCATCAGTGGCATCTTTGGATTCAGCAGTAACTTCGATAGAAGCATCAGAAAGCTGTGTCAGAGTATACAGAGGTGTCTTCTGGTCTGTAGTTTCAGCATAACCCATGATAATTCTATCAATAATAAAATCACCTAATCTAAAACTCATGATTTTATCTCCTTTCATAATATTTGTTTATTTATCGTGTACTATATCACGCATAAAATTAAATTGTTCAGCAGGTATCTTACTACTATCCATAAAGCCAGAGTAAGCACCTTTAAGCAATGCGGTAGATTGCTCATATATTTGCAATCTTTGAACGCTATTCATAAATTCATATATTCCTACTTCTCTTAATTCATTCTTTTTATATTTAAATCCTGCATGATTTAAACAAGAGGAAATAAGAGGGAGAAGAGCAGAAGTAGATGTATCATCTTTATGTTGATTATACTTTATTCTTTCTTCATCAATAAGCCATTCTTTTAATGTCTTACCTTTAACTCTTTCTTCTTTAGGAAAGATATTAAACATTGTTCGAAGATACAAAACTATTTTTTTATAAGTAGATTCATTAATTTCAACTTCGGGTCTAATTTCTTCATTTGTATCTATATCTAATAATGGCGGTTGGTACATTATAATTTCTGGTTCAACTTCTGTAACAATTTCTTCTCCATTTTCATTAATGGTCGTAATAGGAGGAAGTTCTTTGGTATATAATTCAAATTCTCTAAAATCTAAATCTCCAAATAAAATATGTGTTTTCTCAATTTCTAATCCTTGAGTTAAAGTCATAAATAATTGGAAATCACTTATTTTATTCCAATCTACTCCCATATCCCATAGCATTAATCTATACATTGTTGTATTACCAATAAAGGCATTTAAAATTCTAAAAAATTCCGACTCTCCAAATTTTCTATCATATTCCAATATATCTCCTATAGTTGGTTGATAAACAGTAATCCCATCTGCATTTATAGGGTCTCCAAAGAATAACTGTAATTCACTAACTTTAAAGTCCTGTGTCATATACATTTATCCTCCCCGTATGTCTAGGATTCACATTTGGAGCATCAACGGCAAATTTTAATCTACGACAATAATATTTACCATCAATAATCATGGGCCTGTTTTCAATATTTACAAGATGAAAACCCAGTGCGTTTGTCCATGCTAATAAATCCATTATAATATAACTAAGTAAATCTGCTCTAGTTATACCATATTCAGTCTCCATATTATTTTCATGAACAAAACACATTACAATTATTTCTTGTTTTTTAATTGTATCATTATAATATCCTACACCAGTATCATCAATATCATAACAAATATAATTAATAACTTCTTTTTGAGTATCATTTAATTTTAGATAAGGAATAAATTTATCATGTTTAATTGATTCATTATAATCTAAAATTTCTTGTCTTTTTTGAAGTTCTTCTTCAGTTGGATTTTCTGAATCTACAAATTTATTTAATGGTCTTGGTTCAAATTCACCAAGCACTTCTAAAAGGTCTGGGTCTGATTCAAAAATTTCACGTAATTTCCTTTTCTTAAAAATTATATCATTATTTTTAACATCATCCAGTTTCCTTTGAATATTTTGAATATCTCGTTTCATTAGTTCACCTCCAATACTATAGAAGATGAATAATGACCGTCTTTATCTTGAATAAACAATTTATACTGTGTCCCAGAAACTTTCATAGATTTACCAACTTTAATAGAAATGGTATTAATATCAAGAACAGTTATTTTAACCAACTTTTCTAAATATTTTTTATCTTCATTAGATAAAGTGTTATTTTCATCTACTACTTCAATTCTATATTCAGATTCTACATTTTCTCTGATAAAATCTTCATCATAAAATTCAGTGATAAAATATATAGTTTTTCCTATATCAATAGGAACAATGTCAGATATTTCTTCACCCTTTTCAAGTTCTCCATTACTATTAATAACACCTTGATAAATAATAGATACATATTGTTTATCATCTACAATTTTAGCCTCAATAGGTTTTATCTCACCCATACGGTCATAATAATTACATAATAATAATTCTCGATTATCCACTCTAGGGTCAAATTCAGTTTGTTTTAAAGTCATTTTAACTAATCCTAGAGGTACTAAATCTTGAACTTTAGTAACACGATAAATCTTAGGGTCAATTATATTATTTGTAATCATAAATCTTTCATCATGTTGAATATATCTAGAATCACATATATCAAATTCAGATAATTTATCACCATATAATTGATACGTATCTGGCATCCATGCGGATGTAATTTGGTCTAATTGTGTCATATAATCTGCTGTCCATACACCACTAGTGTATGAGTTAGCATTTCTAACGCTACCCCAAACATGCATAATCTGATATTCACCATGTAATTTATAAATCCATCTAAAATTCCAATTACATCTAATAATATTATATCTGACAAATTGAGTAGCATCATCTCTGCCAACTATCATCCATAATTTACTAACTGTAAAATTAAGGTCTTTAAAAGGGTCTTCGGGTTGATATTCATAAAAGCCTATTTCTGGACTAGTATCATCTGGAATAAATACATAAGTGCCTACAGGATAATGAACTTGTGGCCTAAATTGTAAATAACTATCAACGGCATCTTTTAAAATTGAATAAGAAGCATGTTTACCATATTTAGCATCTACATACTCCCATCCGTTTTCTTTTGATAAAATATATACTTTTTTATAGCCCACATCATTCATAAAAGTGGCATTCATAATCATATCTGATTGATTCTTTCGAACCTCAGATAGATTACTACCTTTACCTAATAACATATTTTGATAATTCTCTAATGTAATTATAGCCATAGCACACCTCCTTACTTGATTTGGTCAACAAGATTGTGTGCTTCTAAAACAAATTTTCTATAATTTTGAAAATTGAAAGGTGTTTCTTGCGTTTCTAAATAAGCGGCTTGAAGCATAGACATAATCCCAACAATCTCATCGGGATATTGTAAAATTACATTCAAACCATTTATTTCTTTCATTAAATTAACAAAATAATTATTATAATTTACATTTTTATATTTATTCGCTGTTTCTGGGTCTTTGTACAATAACATCCAAAACATTTTACTATGCAGTTTCTTTTTATATTGCTCCATTTGTTCTTCAGAAAAAGTACCATATAATGTTTTCATTATTCCGTATTTCCTCTTAAAGATGAACTTGCACTTTTACCATCAAGATAATCATTATTACTATAGCCACGGTCTCTAATTAAAGAACGTTGTTTAATATTTAAATCATCTCTTAAAGCCCTAATTTCTGATAAATGATTAGCTTGAGCATACCATTTTTCAGCAGAACTTCCGAACATTTGGCTAATATTAACTAATGAATTTACCTTGGGTTCAATCCAAGCCAGAGCAATGCCGTATGACAATACTTCAATAATAAAATTTTTATCTGAATAATCGTTAATAGAATATTCTAATTCAAAATCAATTTTATTATCTATACTACTTAAATCTTCTATATTATCTTCCTCTGGAAGAGTAATAGTAGAGAATAATCTAAAAACGTAAGGAGCAGATAGAGCAGAATGCAACCAACTGCACAAGATTGCATTCTGCATTTTTACGTCTTTAAATAAATTCATTAGGTCATATGCTTCTACCTTGGTGTAAAATCTTGAAAAGACTTCTTCATAACTAATAGAAAGCATAACTTACCTCCTATTTTAATTAATCGTCATACAGACCTGTTAACAACATAAGTTGAGTACCGAAATAATCATCAAGTGTTTTAATAACTTTAACACTGTCAAGTTTACCTTTAGCAATATATTCTGAAGCTAAAGATTTAAGGGAATCTTTTGCTCCTTCGGGAAGTATATCAAGTTCTTCCTTAATCTTAGCAGGAGAAAGACGGAAAATTTGTGTAAGGTCTTCCACAGAATACATTCCATCATAGAACTTTTTAAGTTTAGGACTTTGATTAATAAAATCTTTATCATCTACTACAATAAGTGGCTTAAAAAGATATTTAGAATTAATATTTACAGCCGCAATTAAGTCTTGATATTCAACTTCTGATTCAGCCCCCATAGCTTCAAAAACATATGTATTACCTGTCTTTTTACCGTCCATAAAAGTTTGTCCAACTGCAATAGAATGACAACGAATGAGGTCATCTTTTGCAAAGACTTTTTTCTGAGGTTTTGCTTCGATAACTTCTTTTTCTTCAACTTCTTCAGCTACAGAATTCTCAATAATAGGCTGAATTTCAGTATCAACTTTAGTGGTCGTTTTAGTTTTCATAGAACGTGCCATTTTTTAATCTCCTTTTAATCATATAATTTTAATATATTAAGCAAGAGTCCAAGCACCGAAATAGCGTCCAAGCTGAACAGCAACACCGAAGCTTCTCTGGACTTCATATTTCATGACATCATCAATCCTGCCATGTTCCTCACCCTTCTGAGTGATTTCATCAATTTCAGTCTCGCCTTGGTCAATAAACTTAACAAACTTGTTGTCAACAGCGGGCATAATCAGAAGCAGGTCATCGTCAACAAGAGTCTTGGTAATATCATTCAGTTCAAATCTCTGAGGAAGTTCAAACAGAGTGACACCTTCATAAGAACCAAGTCTACCCATACGAGCAACATCTTCCTTCTGAATTTCTGCTCTCCAGTCAACATCAGACAGAGCATTAATCTTCTTCAGAGCCAGTTTAGTACCCATTACGACAACAGGGGCCTCATTAGCCATCTGAACATTAGCAATAATCTGGTCAAACGCATCCTTAGTAGAAGCACCCAGAGTACCATTACCCACAAACTGAGACTGAGGGGTAATCTTCTGATAAGCATTCATCATCTGAGAGAAAATCTCATTCTGAATCTTAATAGTAAAGGCTTTAGCAATCATACCAACCAGAGTAGCCCAGTCTTCTTGACCAACAAGATAACGGTCAATATCAGCACCAACAGCCGCACCATATCTGGACAGCGG
>Ga0326511_10000214_pt1 | contig 48366 bp, 68 predicted proteins | sample 0_2496_0518_D_FD_203701 | JGI IMG/M metagenome (GOLD analysis project Ga0326511, IMG submission 203701) | Bovine rumen microbial communities from UC Davis, California, United States - 0_2496_0518 | ecosystem: Host-associated > Mammals > Digestive system > Stomach > Rumen | place: USA... | reverse complement strand
GATACGTTATCGAAGAAAGTCGAAAAGCTCGAAGAGAATGATACAAAACAGGACAAGTTACTTAATGAAGAAAAAGCAAAAGCTGCAAGGCGTAGAATCCTAAGATTTGCAGATGAAGTTAGGCAGGACGTAAAACACAGCGAAGAGTATTTTGATGACGTGTTAAATGACATTACGTATTACAAACGGTATTGCGAAAAGAATCCTACGTTCGAAAATGAGAAAGCTGTCATTGCAATGGATATTATAAGAAGGGTGTACGAGAACTGTCACAAAAAGAATAACTTCCTATAAATACATGTTGCCATTTTCGTTGTTATGGTGTATGATTATTACATAAACAAAAATAACAATTCCACTGAGGTGGAGAGAGGAGTACGAAGATGGCAAACATGAAGTTATTCAAGAAGGCAGACAGGGTTCTGGATGTCAGCACAATACTGAAAGCATACAGGCAGGTCGGATTTAAGACGAAGCATATCGGTGAGTGGGACAGATGGAAAGAGTTGTCCATCGGTGGAAGGCTGCAGGTCAAGATAGACGTGTATGAAGTGAAGGACGACAAGACGACTTGCTACATGCTGGGTGATTCGCTGGGACGTGTGGCAGCACCGCTGACCGAAGACAAAGCAGATGTGATGGCATGGTTGCAGGAACATGGTTACAAGACCTGCAAGAGATGGCACATCGAAGAGGCAGGGATGTCCGAAGAGCTGTGGAACGAATGGAATGGAATAGGAACAGAGGAGGAGGACGTGTAAACGTCCTTCTTCTTTTTTTGAGTTTACATGTTGACATTTGGCGTGACATGCTGTATGATATAATCATAAACAAAAACAAGTCTCTAGTAGGAGGCGTGAGATGGAAATGACAGTTAAGCAGATTTGCAGTGTGTTGTATGACAACCAGAGAGTTGAGATATACAATGGCAGACGTAGCTATGAGCCAGTAGCATGGGGAGCAGCAAACCAGTTCAGATATAGCAGTGACAGCAAGTATGCTGATGCAGAAGTGGATGTGGTGGTCCCGACCAACAGGACAGTGTTAATCTATATTTAAAATATTTTTCAGAACCTGTTGACTTTGGTGTTGATATGGTGTATGATAAAGATAGTTAAAAAACAACCAACCAAGTGTCTAGGAGGACGAGAAGATGGCAAAGAGGATTTGGACAGAAGAAGAGATTAAGACATACGTTCAGGGGAACGACAAGGTGCTGTACGGTGCAATCAAGAAGCTGTACAACGAGCAGACAGCAGACGAGAAGGTCGCTGGTGAAACCAAGCATTACAACGGCGTCGGTTTTAATGGAGCTGATTCGAGGTTCATGAGCAGCATTGCAGAGTTCCTCATCAGGAACGGTTTCCTGACCAACAAGCAGAAGTATGTAGCTCGCAAGAGAATGGTGAAGTATACGAAGCAGCTTACGAAACTGGCAAACGCGTAAGTGGAACGGAGGGCAGGGAAATCGGTACAGAAAAGTATTGATTTCCCTGTTGACCAGATTTGGATGGTATGGTATAATATAGGTATGGAGCGAAGTTGCCCTGATGAGCCTTCAGTAGGCGAAACCGATGTGGTCGGCAACATTGCCAGTTACCAATAAATCACAGTAGTGTTAGGAGGCACAAGAAAAGTGAACAGAAGAGAACAGTTAATGGAAATGACGGTTGTTGAGCTGAGGAAGATGGCACCGTCGCTTGGCGTCAAGAACTGCAGGCAGTACAAGAAGCCGGAGCTGGTCGAACAGATTCTGAAAGCAGAGAACAGTATTGAGGTCGAAGAGGTAACCGACGAGGTATCCGATGTCGATGTTCCTGAGGAATCCAGTGAAGAGACCGTAGTAATCGATGTGGAACGGAAAGTACCGTACATCGAGCAGGCAGAAATCGGTACGATGGTTGCATTTGTACTTCCCAACGGAAAAGTGAAGTCCGCAAAGTTAATCAACCGGTCCGTGAAGAACAGGAAGATTAAGGTGGAGACATCGTACGGCAAGCAGTTCGTCATTTCGTATGATGATGTAGTATGGGTACGCACTAATGACCGGTGGCCGAGAGGTGTGTACAATATGTTGAAAGGTAATGTGGCGACAGAGGTGAGACATGGCTGATATCGATGCTATCGTCCGCCGGTTTGCAAAGTACCAGTCAAAGTTCAAAGAGTTTAAGAGAGTGTTCGAAACTCAGAAAGAAGAGTTCGAATCAGAGATGCTCATTTACTTTGACAAAATGGGTGGTGGACGTAAAACGTTTGAGACTGCTGCTTTGAATGGTGATACAATCAAAGTGACCAAAACAGAACGCACGGCTATTGAATGGGACGAGGACAAGCTGAGGCAGCGTATCCCAAAAGAGTTGCATAAGTACATTTTCAAGAAGCGGTATGAGATTGTTGATTATCGTGGCCTGGTCAAGTACCTGAAATCGTTGGGCGCTGATCCGGAAGTGTTTAAATTGTACGTTGCTGCAGAGACAGTATTCGATGCAGATGCAATCGACCAGTTGGACAACCGTGGCCTGTTAACTCTGAGCAATATCAAAGGATGCTATCGTGTCAGGTGTCAGAAGCCTTATTTCACTGTAACGGTGAAGCAGGGTAAAGGCAATGACAAGTGATGGAACGCAATTAGCAAAGGTATTGTGGTATTACAACTTAATATATGATGTCCACCAACTGAAACAGAAAATTGTCTGTCCGTTCCATGCCGACGCAAATCCGAGTATGCTGGTAGATTTAGCAGAAGGAAGATGGCACTGTTTTGGGTGTGGCCTAAGCGGTGATGCAAAAAAGTTCGTATTGTTAATGGAAAAGAAGTACCACAACAAAAACGAACTTCATGCATACAAAACGTATCGGAATATCCTAGCATCAGACAAGTGTTCGGATATCAAGATAACTGCAGCAATGAAAAAAGCCCGCCCTACACAAAAACAATTATATGCTGAAGCATACGACTTCTATCATGGTCTTCGAAGTGTAGACTGGGAAAACGAGGACGGTGAGGAAGTTTGTGAAGTCCGGCAATATATGGAAAAGAGAGGATTCAGCCCACGAACGCTTACTGAGGCAAAATGCAAAGTAACATACCAGTGGTCTTATGGAATGGTGTTTCCTATATTGGACAACGGCAAATTCAAAGGTTGGGTATCGAGGACAACAAAAAAGCAAGTAGAGCAAAAGCGAAAATATCTGTACAATGAAGGTTTCAGTAGAGCAACAACATGCTGCGGTCAGTATGGTTCCGAAGATTACGTTTTCGTGGTGGAAGGATATATGGACCGGTTGAAATTCGTGCAGAACGGGATAACCAATGTTGTTGCACTGCTCGGTTGGAAGATGTCTGACCAGCAGGAACAGAAACTGAAAGATGCAGGCGTTACCAAAATAATTAGTGCACTGGACAATGATGATTGTGGTCGTAGAGGTACTGAGTATCTGAAAACGGTTGCTGGATTCCAAGTAACCCGTTGGCAGTATTTGAAAGGTATCAAAGACCCAGGTGATATGGATAGTGCACAGTTCACTAGGATGTATAACAAAACTATGCAAGTGTTCAGAGAAAGGAATGCAAAATAATGGGTTTAATTGATAACATCAAAAACGATGTCAAGAAAGCCGGCACAAGTAAGAGCCAGTTCACATTCATCAGAGAGGGCCAGAAAGTCCGGATTCGTTTTCTGCAGGATTTGGATGATGGTATGGAAATCACATTCCATGACAGTTTCAAGGACGGCATCAACGTTCCGTGCCAGGAAGCGTTTGGCCGGAATTGCCCGTATTGTGATGATGAGAGGGTCAGGACAAGGAGCATGTATATCTGGTCTGTATACAACTATGACAGCAAGAAGGTGGAGCTGTTCATGTACGCAGTAAACAGCTGCAGCCCGATTCCGTCCCTGCTTGCAATGCATGAGAACTATGGCACAATCACCGACCGCGATTATGTGATTTCGGTAACTGGTAAAGGACCGGAAAAGACATTCCAGGTTGTTCCGATGGACAAGCAGAAGTTCCGGAATACGAAAGCTCAGCCGTACAGCAAGAAGAAGGTTCTCCAGCTCATCGATAAAGCGTATCCGTGTGATGGTGCTGAGGACAACGATGACGAAGATGATGATGACGAAATCATGCCGAAGCCTACGTCCGGCAAAAAAGGCAAGTCCAGCGACGAGGACTGGGACGATGAAGACGGCGGCACGGATTACAGTGAGATGTCTCCTGTTGAGCTGTATAAGGAATGCAAGAAGCGTGATATTGATGTGCAGCCCAGAAAGTCCGCAAAGTACTACATCAAGCAGCTTGAGGAGTACGACCAGCAGCAGGACGACTGGGGCGATGGTGACGAAGAAGAAGACGATTGGGACGATGAGAATTGATGGAGGTGTACAATGGTAGATTTACACCGCCACGACATGTTCAGTCGTTTTGATGGGTTTGGCAAGCCGTCGGAGCTTGCCAAGCTGGCAAAGGAAAAAGGTCACACAGCACTGGCAACAAGCAACCATGGAAATACGAACGGACTGGTCCAGACGTATGATGCTTGTATGCACGAAGGCATTAAGCCGATATTAGGTGTTGAGGGATATTTCTTGCCAGTGTACAAAGAGAAGGAAAGAGGATACCATTTGTGCCTGTTTGCCAAGGATTTGGTTGGTTACAGAAATCTGAACGCAATTCAGTTTGAAGGCGAGAAGCAGAAGTATTACAATCCGATATGGGATTTCAAGTTGCTCGAGGAGTACCATGAAGGATTGATTTGTACGACAGCTTGTATCGCCAGCTATAGTAGCCAGTGCATTCTGAAAGGCAGAGAAGATAAAGCGGAAGTATATCTGAGGAAGCTCCAGAACATCTTTGGTGATGATTTGTATGTGGAAGTACAGCCATACAAAGTATCCATTGAGGGTGCTCAGGAGCAGATAAATGTCGGTATGATGGAGCTTGCTGACCGTCTTGGTATCCGGTGTATCCTGACGTCTGATTCACATAGAGGTAAAAAGGAAGAGTTCGATACGTATCTCAAGATGCACATGATGGACGGTCATGATGAGAACTGGGTTCGTGGTACGTATGAAGAGCGTTACATGCCAGATATGTGGGAAATGGAAAAGCGTTTCGTTAAAATGCATCGAGATGATTTTTCTAATGCAAAACAGTTGGCAAAGCAGATGCATCAGAATCTTGAGGATTTGGAAGCGTCTGTGGAATATGATATACTTGGCCAGTTAAAACTGCAGTTGCCTAAAGTAGACAGTGACAAGGATAGCTGGACAGAGATTGTTCGGTTATGTAAGGAAGGATTGAAGAAGCGTGGCCAGTACACAAAGGAATATATCCGGCGGTGTAAAGAAGAGCTGGATGTAATTAAGGCAAACGGTTTTGTTGATTATTTCCTTATTGTTGCTGATTATGTAAACTGGGCAAAAGACAGAGGTATTTGTGTAGGTCCGGGAAGAGGAAGTGTTTGCAATTGCTTGGTGGCATATGCAATGCACATCACTGAGGTTGATAGTATTCGATTCAATCTTGATTTCCGAAGGTTCATGAGGTATGATAAGAAAGCATACCCGGATATAGACATCGATTTTGAAATGGACCGCCGTGGCGAGGTTATCGAGTATCTGATAAACAAGTATCCGGGACAGAGTGCTAGGGTCAGCAGTTACGGTATGTATCAAGTAGATAACACGATAAATGATTTGGCAAAGGTCTGTGGTCTGCCTACAGATAAAACGGTAGACGATGTTACTGTAAAAGAGAACAAAGAGGTCATCAAGAGCATCAAGAACATTGTTCTGAAATACAAGCGTGAAGATGGTAGTCTGGATGAAGATGGATTGTTCAACGGTGACAATGCAAAAGATGTAAAACGGTACAATGATAGGTACGATAACATCATCACACATTTTGCCAGGTTGTATCGTAAGGTTAGGTTTATAGGTACGCATGCAGCGGGAGTTATACTGACATCTGGTGATGTGTTGCAATATACGAGTATGCGTATCGACAAAGCAGGCAATCTGTACAGTGTATATAATCTTGAGGACCTGAACAGCATCCAAATCATCAAGTTCGATTTGTTGGGACTGAAGACGATGCAAAGTATAGGCGAGTGTCGTAAACTTGCTGGTATCCAAGGCTTCGATGTATCGAGGGTAGATGATCCGGAATTGCTGAGGCATTTCCGCGAGGGTGATACGTGTGGTATATTCCAATTTGAAAAAGGAACGGCAAAACGTATCTTGGATGAAATCCATTGTGATTGCTTCGATGATGTAGTTGCTACGTGTGCAATGAACAGGCCGGGTCCGTTAGGACAGGGAATGCCAGAACAGTATGCAGAGAATAAACTGGGCGATGCAATGGACAAAACGGCTCTGACGTATCAGTATACGAAAGAGAGTTATGGAACAGTAGTGTACCAGGAACAGTTATTACTGATGTGTGTATTCATTGGTGGTCTTGAATGGGCAGAAGCTGACAAGGTATTGAAGGCAAACAAGCATGGGTTCAAAGAACGTGCAATTGCTATCCTGAATAAGCATGCACAGGACACTGGTGTTGATCTGCATAAGAAGTTCGTAAGCAATGCTGTGAAAAATGGCATGAGCAAAGAGCAGGCAGAAAATACATGGGACAGCTTATTGGTGTATTCGTTCAATAAGGGGCATGCCGCTGGATACTGTATCATCAGTATGGAAGAGATGTTCTACAAAGTTTATTATCCGTCGTTTTTCTGGTATGCGAAATTGAAGTATGCGAGAGACGATAAGGAGAAAGACGAGTTCTGTAACGAAGCAGCAAAGTCCGGAACGGTGGTGTTTTTACCGCATGTCAATTATTCACAGGGTCCGAGTAGTATCAGGAAGGTCGATGGTGAATGGGCACTCCAAAAGGGATTGTGCGATATAAAAGGCATCGGTGAGAAAGCTGCAGAAGTAATTGTAAATGAACGCAAGAAGAACGGTATCTTTACATCGTGGGATAACTTCTATGATAGGTGTCATTGTTCGGCGGTCAACAAAAAGGTACTCAGCCTGCTCCAAGAACAGGGTGCAGTAGAGTTCAATAAGAAAGTGTATATCAAACGTGTCACTGCATACAACGTAGCGCTGTATAGCAGGGCAAACAGATAGGAGTGTATATGAGGTATATATTCATAACGAGCGGATTTGAGGGTCTGCACTGTTATCCTGATGCACCGGAAGATGTTGCATATTTGAGGAACAATCACCGCCACATCTTTGGTCTGAAAATCAAAATCGAAGTAAAGCACAATGACCGTGAGCTTGAGTTTATCCAGCTGCAGCACAAGGTTAATACGTACATCGGTGCTAAGTTGGGTGATGACCATGTATGGAATATGGGGCGCCGGAGTTGTGAGGATGTAGCACAGGAGTTACTTGAGTTCTTGAGAAAGGAGTATGGCACAGGATTTGTCGATGACAGATATATGTCCGTAGAGGTCAATGAAGATGGCTTTTGTGGAGCAGTTGTCGATAACAGCGTTGGCCATGTAGGTAAATGATATGGATTGTGATTTAGGTCATATGGATTTTAATGATTATCAGAACCAGTCGTATGTTGCAATACAGGAACATGAGAACAACAAAGAAGAGGTTATGCACTGGGCAATCGGTTTAGGCGAAGAAGCCGGCGAGGCATTGTCGGTAATCAAGCACCGGTATTATGGTGGTAGTTATGATATTGAAGATTTGGTTTCTGAGCTTGGTGATGTATTATGGTACATTGCAGCATTGTGTACAGCAAATGGCATCAAGCTGGAGGACGTAGCAAAGTACAATATCGAAAGGATTCATCATCGGTATCCGGCATTGGAGTTTGATGATGCAAGAAGTAAATCCCGTCATGAGCTGGATTGCAATTTCAGAGAGAGCAGTGCTGCAAAAGCAATAATGGAGAAAATCAAAATGGAGGCAAAAAGATGAAAGAGTTCAAGGTTGCTCATATCGTTCCGGTGGCCCATTTGAACGATACGGTGGATAACCAGTACCATATGTGCCTTGCCCATCTGGTAGGGTGTGATAAGTACAGACAGTTTTATGCAGATGCTGCAAGCCACGGCAAGTTCGTACTGATGGACAACGGAGCTGCAGAAGGCAGTCAGCTGGATTTTGACAAGTTGTTTGAAATGTACGACAAAATCAAGCCGACAGAAATCGTGTTACCGGATACGTTATACGAGCCAGGAAGCACGATTCAGAAGTCCAGAGCGTTCCTGCTGGAAATGCAGGACAGAGGAATCAAGTATCGTAAGATGGCAGTGCCTCAGGGACGTACACTTGATGAGTGGGCTGCATGTGCAAGGATTATGGTTAAGGATACCAGAATTGATTCCATCGGTGTTTCGAAGTTCCTCAATATTGCAACGCGGAACAAATATGTCCGGTTCGAGGCATGCAAAATTTTGGAAGATTTAATTCGCGAGTATAACAGGTATGGTCTGGAGGTACATCTTTTGGGTTGTGACGAAGGTCCGCTGGTGGTCAGGATGTGCCACGAAACATTCCCGTTTGTCCGCGGATGTGACAGTGCTTTCAGTTATCTGGCGGCACAGGCAAATAAAAAGTTAACGGTTGCTGATAATTCCAGACCGGATGGAACAATCGACTTTATCAACGGTACGTATCAGCCCAACACTGCCAGCAGTATGCGGAAGTTTGATGTCTTGGCAGGCGTCAAAAATAACGGTCGTGATGTAACATGGTCTTGACTGGCGGAAGCCATAAAGAATAAGAAACTATAAAACAATTTAAGGAGGTGTCGGAAGACATGAAAAAATGTGAGAAGAATCTGTATCTGCTGTATATGCTGTTTGGTGCTCTGCTGATAACAGCAAACTGTATTGCTAGTAAGGTGTGGGACACTGGTATCCCGTTTATGGGCGGTACAATTACACTGACCATCGGAGTAATCAGTTATCCGTTTACATTCCTGATTACTGATATAATCGGTGAAATGTGGGGCAAGGAAAAGGCAAGCATCGCAGTCCGATACGGATTCATAGCTCAGGTATTATCGACAGCGTTAATCGTTGCAGCAAGGTATTTTACGCCGGTGGACACGGGCGTACAGGAGGCATACGTAACGTTGTTAGGGCAGCAGTGGGTATTCGTGGTTGCAAGTCTGGTCGCATATACAATCAGTCAGAGCTGGGACGTTATGATGTTCCACAAAATCAGGAATGCGTATATCAGGAGGCACGGAACGATTAAGGGCGGCAAGTGGTTATGGAACAACGGCAGCACAATTACGAGCCAGCTCATTGATTCCATAGTATATGCAGGAATTGCATTCGGTCTTGGATTCGGTTGGCTGTTTGATTCGGCGATGAGACCTGCCCTGTTTGGCATGATACTGGGACAGTGGTTGTTCAAAGCTATCGTGGCATTGTGTGATACTCCGTTCTTTTATCTGCTCACAAGGAATAGCACAACGGTGATTGAAGAAGAATAACAACTGAATACTGCACGGTAAATGTGCCAGAAGTTTTTGGAAATATTTTTAAGTTCCATGTTGACTTCTGGCACATTTTGTTGTATGATATAATCATAAGATAAATAAAAAACAAGTTCCTAGTAAGGAGGTAGAAAGATGGCAAACGTAAGAAAGTACACAGTTGGTGAGTGGGCAGAATTCGATGGATACGAGCTTGAGGAAGCAATGGAAGTATACAGGTCCGAAAGTGGTGTTCCGGCAGTTGAGATTTATGCAGATGTCGATTCTGCAATCTGCGGTGTAAGATATGCAGATGGAACGTTCGGTATTTTCGGTGCTGGTATGGATACCGACGGTGTGACCGAAGAAGAAATGTACGAAGCAATCGAGGCTGGTTTCTAAACCGAAACCAGCTTTGATATAGAAACAGAGTTGTGCCGGAAGGCAACACAAGCAAAGTAAAAGGAGGAACGATAATGGAATATCGTGAAGTAACTGAGAAGCTGTTAACGCTGGACAAGGAAATGTCCGCCGATGCAAAGGCAATTGTGGAGGCGTATGAGAAGCAGAAGGCGGAACGCTCCAAAAAGTTCGAGGAAGATGTAGCTGCAGTGGTTAAGGACTGGACCAAGGAAGACATGCTGGCATGGTCCGAGCAGGCAAGTGACGATGATGCAGTAGATGCACTGTTCTTCAATACGGTGGTGATGGTCTGGGCACTGGCGCATCCGGACGATGTCAAAACAGTCGGAGTGGTCATGAATGTCGATGATGCAGATGTTATGGATGGTGCAACACTCAACCACGGTATCCTGAAGGTGCTTGGAATGGTTGCATCAATCTACGAGGACCTGCACGGCTGATATCCACAGAACCAGCAACAGATGAAAATAAGTGGCCGGCACAGGTTGCCGGCCATATTAAGTAATCGAGGTATATATGGCAAAGACAAATAAACAAGCAATTATCCAGTTGTGTAACAGTATCAACAAGAAAGAAGGAGAAGGTGCTGTGTACACGCTGGGAAGTAAAAACGCAAATCTGAAGATAGACCGGTGGAGCACAGGGATAGAAGATTTGGACGAAATCATTGGCGGTGGTATGCCAGAGGGTCGTGTCATCGAAATCTTTGGTCCGGAAAGCTCAGGCAAAACAACGCTGCTGTATCATTTATGTGGTTTGCATCAGCTGTGTCTGGATATTCCGATTGAGGGAACGTTCGATGCAGAACGTGCTGCAGTATTCGGTAACAGACCGAAGCAGATGCTGATATACAGAGCAAAGTACGGCGAGGACGCTTTCAACAAGACAATTAAGTTTGCGAAGGCAGGTATCCCGTTAATCGGCATCGATAGCGTGCCAAGTTTGGTTCCAAAAGAGGATGCAGAAAAGGTATTGAAGTCTGCAGACAGGGACAGCATTGAAGAACAGCGTATCGGTGGTACAGCAAGGCTGATAAACAAGTATCTGCCGGTTATCGAAGAAATAATCGAAGTGACCGGAACGACGTTGATATTTGTCAATCAGGTCCGTGACAAGATGAATGCTCTGATGTTCGGTGAGAAAACTGATACGCCCGGCGGAAGGAAACTGAAACACAGTGCTAGTATCCGTATCCAGGTGGCCCGCAAGTCGTGGATAGAGATACCGAACAAGAATCCGCGGAACAGTGCTACAACGGAAAAGGTTGGGTTGATAATGAAGTGCCGTGTGGTAAAGAGCAAAGTCAGCAATCCAATGGGTGAGTGTGAGTTGCCTATCTTTTTTGATAGGGGATTCGTAAGTTACGACGATGTAAAAGAAATCAGGCAGGAGCTGATGCACGAACGCGCTGAGAAGTATGGCCGTAGAAAAAGCCGTTTGGAAGATTATGATGACGATGATGAAGAGTAAAGGAGGGCAAAATGGCAGAAGTGTGTAATGGAACAGATTATTGTGATATAACAAATCCGGATGTGGTCAATGAGCCGGAGCACTACAAGCACGGAACGTTCGAAGTAATTGATGAGATGTTACTGGTCTTTGGGCCTCAGAAAACTTATGATTTCTGTATCCTGAATGCTTGGAAGTATCGGAGCCGTGCACCGTACAAAGGTAACACTGAGCAGGATATGGAAAAGGCTGACCGTTACATGCAGATGGCAAAACAGATTATGGACAACAATCTGGATGCTATCCATGAGGTTGGTTTAATCAAAGGTGGTAGCTAATGGGCATAATATCCGATATCAAGAAGAATGCAACCCAGACCGGTACCAAGATACAGACCAGCGATGCTGCAGCTTTGGAACGGATATTCAACAAGATGTTCTACATGGACAAGGACATCGAGAAAGAGGTTGCATTTGTCCGTCAGGTAATGACAAGAGGTCTGGAAACTCAGGAACGTAGTGGTCTGCATGCCAGTGCTTTAATCGTCAGTGACAACAAATGGTGCCTGAGGCAACAGGTATTAAGTCTGATGTACAAGCAGTTGCAGGGTGAGCAAGTTAATGCAGGCTTGAGGCGCATCTTTGAAGAAGGAAACAGTGTCCACGAAAAGTGGCAGCGAATGTTCCTTCGTGCTGGTTACAGTGAGGTAGAAGATTTGGACCGGACACGGTTCAATAAAAAATGGCGTGTAAGCTACACACCAGATATTGTGTGCACCATTCCTCAGTTTTTTGAGGGCAAAATGATAGGCGAACTGAAGTCGGTCAATACGTTCCAGTTCCAGAAAATGGTCAAGCATCCGTCCGCAGGGAAACAATGCCAGTGGTATATGAGGCTGAGCATTGCAAAGGAAAAGGCAAACGGAACGTGGAACGGAATTGACTACACGAAGGGATTTGTTATCAACGAAGACAAGAACACTCAGGATTTCAAAGTGGAGGTATATGATGTTGATGCTGGTGTAACAGACCCGTTTGTGTTAAGATGTAAAGATGTCAAAGAGGCATATAAGTTGTATCGGTCTGAGGGGAGAATGGTTCCAAGGCCGTCCGATGCAAAGAGCCACGAAAGCAAGCGCTGCAAGGAGTGTCCGATGCGTGATGCTTGCTGGAATGTAGGTGAAGGGAGGATACCGTTATGAGGGTGTACTTGAATAGTATAGATGGCATACCGGATGCATTTGCCGCTTTGCTTATGAGTAAAAGGTCATGGAGTAAACAGGCCGATGAACTTATAAGAAAGATGTGTGGCATATGTTTGGATGACAAAGGCAGATTGAAGGACAAAGAACTTGTCATCAATGACTTGGAATCCGGATATGACATGGATACTGTTGTCTCAGCGTTCAGGACGTTTGATAGCTATATGAACAAGCTCACAAAGTGGGGCAAGTTACATATCACTCTTTTGAAGTTCATAGATTTGTCGGTCACGGTGGAAGGGCTACATCGTGCTGGACAAGATGACTGGGACGCACATGCCAAGAGATTCGATAACCGCATCATCAGAAACAGTACCCGTATCCAAGGTGTTAATTTTGGTTATGAACTGTCTGATTATTACAAAGATAAAATCATGCCTACAGATGTAGCTATTGACAAGGTCCTAGGGATAGAGCTTCCAAACGAAATCAAATACGAAGGCAGGACGTACGTCAAAGGCGTGAATGGATATATCCTTAAAGGTCTTGAGAATAACAACGATGTTAAACGTGGTCTGTATATGCTGAGCATTCCCAGCAATTTTATATTCAGGGTGAATCTGGCCGAATGGGCTCATGTGTATAAAGAGAGAAACGAAGATGGTGGTGCTAATCCGGAGGTTAAGCAGTGCTGCGAAATGATAGCAGATGAGTTAAGCAAAGCTCATCCACAGTTCACCAGAGCCCTGTGGAAAGAGATAAAGAACTAGGATAGTTTGTTGAGGGTATAATGTATAAGAAGATTGTGATTGGAATAGACCAGAGTTATACCAACACAGGCATCAGCGTTTCTGCAGACGGCAAGTTGTTAGACGTTAAGAGTATCCAGTTGCATAAGTTAAAGAGTCATACAGAGAGGCGCCAGACGTTAAGTCGGCGCCTCGATGTTTTGTTACAGAAATGCAAACAGCAGGCGTCGGAAGTAGTTTGTGTGGTAGAACGGACCCGCCTACATGGTGGTGAGACATCGTTCATCAATATACATGCCATCAAAGCAATGGGTGCACTGATAGCGGTTATCGTTGATCAGTGCACCATGTACGACGTTACAGTGTACTCCGTAGATACGAGGACATGGAAAGCTGCCGTTGTCGGTACTAGTCGTCCGATGACAAACAAGTACGGTGTGCAGCCGCAAAAGTGGCCGACAATAAAGTGGCTGTGTGGGCTGGGATACGAGGATAAAATCCTAATTGACTTGAGTAACACAAAGCAGGTCAAAGGAACGTTTGTTCGGAATGGTAAGAAATACAAGTACAACGACGATGCTGCAGACAGTGCTGGAATAGCGATGTATTGGTGGTTGGGTGACAGGAATAAGTTGCAACAGGAGAAATAGCCGAAACAGGAGAATAGCCATGCCATTAACTACAAGTCCGTGTAAAGGGTGTGAGGATAGACACGTTGGTTGTCACAGTGAGTGTGATGCGTATATAGCATTCAAAAATATAAGGGAAGAAGAAAGGGAAGCGGTACATAAGAAGAAAAGGGTAGACGAATATCAGTTCGTTGCAGCACAGAGGATGAAGAAGAAAAAGCGCCAAAAAATTAGGGAATGGTAACAAGTTTCCGTATATCTTTAGATATACCTTTTATTTACCTGTTGACATATTGCTGTATATGGTGTATGATATAGGTATAAACAAAAACAAGCAAGTCCATAGTATGGGAGGTAACCAAATGCAGAAGACAGTGCAGGATACGACATTCATGCAGGAGTATGGTAGTATCGAAGAGTTCTATAAGTACTTGTGCGATACGCCATTCAACGATGCTTTTCGCTGGGCTAGGCACAGCAGTGTTAAGACAGACAGCTGGACAGCAAGCTGGACCAAAACAGTAAACTTTGAGCAGGCAACTGAGATGCTAAAGAACGGCTGGGACGATATGGCAAAGCAGCTGAAGAACAAGATGGTCAGTAAGAAGCTGGAATCCGAGATGGTTAAACAGTGCCGCAATGTTTTGTCGGTAGCAGGATATCAGCCAGTTGTTCCACTGTATCTGGCCGGTGTTCCTCAGAACATGGTTGCAAAGCAGATGGTTCCGGTTAAGCAGAAGGTGGTCAACATTGTGAAGTCGTTGAACTATTCCAGCACCGTTAGTTCAGACAAGATTGTCGAAGAGAGTATTAAGGTGATGCAGCTGGTCAAGAGGATTGAGCAGCAGGGAATGAAATGCAACATCTACATTGCACTGGGAACGTCAGCAGGTGGTCGGAAGATAATCTGTAAGGTCAAGATTAAGGGTGCAGCAGAACGGTTGAACGTTTCGAAGTTAGCATTTCCGTTGGTCCATCCGTCGATGCTCCGCCGGTTGATGTTCAGGTACATTGAGGTGTGCCCGGACGTAACGAAATCGTATGTCAGTGGTTATGGCTATCCGGTAAGTGTTGAGGACATGAAACGGATGATGCCAAAGGATGTAGTGCTGCCGGCAATCTGGGACGTAGATATTAACGATGTGAAGAACGTGGAAGAGTTTCTGGGGACGATTTAAAGTCCCCAAAACTTTTTTAAAAAATTTGTGTTTGTATGTTGCCAAAATTGTTCGCATGCTGTATGATATAATCATAGCAAGTAAAGAGCACGGCACAAAGCCGAGAGTACGAAGAGGAGGATAATAAAATGGCAAAGCAGTGGACCAAGACGCACAACAACAAGGAAGTCGGTTTTCAGGTACTGAGAGTCAGACCTGCTGACCACAAGGTTGGATACGGTGTTGCAGAAGTCAAGTATCCGACAACCGAAACTGTCTACACATATGTCCGGAAGGTCAACAAGAAGAACGGACTGAGGACGATGGTGCTGGATGGATGTGAAGTCATAATTCTGGCTGATTGGTCGGTGCTGAAAGTAGAACGGATTTATGACACAGCTGATACAAGGCGCCAGACAGTTGAGCCTCAGGCAGAAGGCAAAAAGGCTGCAAGCGTCATTGATGCAATCAAAGACGAGGTCGAGGAAAAGGGAATCGAGGTTCCGGCGGTAACAGTAGAACCGAAAGTTGTTGAGGTTCCAAATGGTGAGGTCCACCACGAAGAGTACGAAACCATCAAAGCTCTTCTGGAAGCTAACATCCCTACATACCTTGCAGGACCGGCAGGAAGTGGTAAGAACCACACAGTCGAGCAGATTTGCAAAGAACTCGGTTGGGACTTCTACTTCAGCAACTCTGTACAACAGGAATACAAGCTGACCGGTTTCATCGATGCCGGCGGCAAGTACCACGAAACAGAGTTCTACAAAGCCTGTACCAGCGCAGTCGACTGTGTGTTCTTCTTAGATGAAATGGACGCGTCCATCCCTGAGGTGCTGGTGCTCCTGAACGCAGTGATTGCCAACGGATACTTCGAATTTCCGAACGGCAGAGTTCAGCTGGAAAACGTACACTTCGTTGCAGCAGGCAACACTGTAGGAAACGGAGCTGACGAAGCCTACACCGGAAGGATGGTTCTGGACCAAGCAACACTTGACAGGTTCGCAATTGTGCAGTTTGATTACAGCATGAAGATTGAACTGGCAATCACAAAGGGCAACGTTGATCTGGTATCCTTTATCAGACAGCTCCGGAAGGATGCAGAAGAGAAGGGCATTCGAGCAACATTCTCTTACAGGTGTCTGACAATGGTCACCAAGCTGGAAAAGGCAAACCTGCCGATGGACAAAATTCTCCAGATTGCGGTTGTCAAAGGACTTGACAAGGATACAGTAAACACATTCAGCATCACAGGTGCAACAAAGTACCATGAGGCGCTGAGAAAGCTCCAGATGGCGGCATAAAGGCCGCCTCTGGGCCAAAGGGCTATCGCCAAGCGGTAAGGCACAGGAATTTGACTCCTGCATTCGTTGGTTCGAATCCAACTAGCCCTGTTAGGACGTTTTGTTGGAGTAGCAACGCCCGGATCGATTACCTGTGTAATAGTTTATGAACTCCAACAGTAAGGAAATGTATATATGCCGTGCATTCCTTACTTACGGGACGTAGCCCAATGGTAGGGCGCTAGTTTTGGGTACTAGAGATTGTCGGTTCAAGTCCGGTCGTCCCGACTCATACAAATTGTTAAAACTTTTTTGAATACCTGTTGACATTTCGTGTGGTTACATGTAATATATAAGCATAAAGAAAACCACACAGCACCTAGGAGGTAAAAGAAATGTTATACAGCGAATTCGTAGAAAACACAGGATGCAAGGACAACAAGCACAACTATGAAGTGTACCGGAATCTGGAAGTTATGTATATGAACAGTGACCTGTCCAAAGAGACAATTTACGAGTATGGCAAGAAGCTGGTGGACAACAGCAAGTCCGCTGAGGAAATTGCACTGGAACAGGAGATCAACGCCGAAATCGCTCAGTACAAAGAAGGCATCGCAAACAACAAGCTGGATATTGAAAGATACCAGTCATATCTGCAGACCGAAGATGATGCGCACTGGAAAAAGGTCTGGAAGGCCAGCATCAAAGCTCTGAAAGAGCAGAACAAAGAGTTCAGGAACAAAATCGCCGGTTTGAAATGGGTTCTGCAGGCATAAAGAAAAAACAAAAATAAAATTTAAAAAAATGTGTTGACATTTACGGTAACATAGTGTAATATATAATCATAAGATAAAACAAAGCCAGATGGCACAACAAAGTATCCAAGGAGGAAAAGAACGATGACGAAGGAAATGCTTAACAAGATGGTAGCTGAAATCAGAACTGAGGTCGAGGGCATGAAGGTTGCAGAAATGCGCAAGGCTGCAAGCAACTACGGTGTAAAGAACGCCAGCAAGTACAAGAGAACAGAGCTGGTTGAGAAGCTGGTGGCTCAGATGACAGCGGTTCGCAAGTCCATGGTTGAGGCTGAGGAAGAAGCCAAGAAGGCAGAAGAGAAGGCTGCAAAGAAGGCCAGCAAGGCTCAGAAGAAGCAGGACAACGGCGACAAGAGATACAAGGCAACCAAGGTTGAGAACGAGAACGTTGAGGCACTTGCTGATGATCTTCTCAACAAGACTGAGGAACAGTTCAAGCAGGTCAACCTGTTCGACATCAACAGGAAGGTTCTGATCGAGCTGATGAAGAAGCTCCATTGCAAGATGTGGTACAGAACCTACGACAAGCCCACAATGGTAGCAAAGATCAACGCTGTAATGTTTGCAGCATAAGTCGCCAGAATAAAGTACCGGCTGGCTGTAAAAGCTGGCCGGTACAAAGCTGTTAGGTGAGGGCAATAAAATGGCTAATATAAAGATGCGAGTCAACAAGGACGGTTCTGGTGTGAGGTGTCAGTGTTGCAACCAGAGCCGAAAGAACAGCTTGGAAATGTTCGATATCATGGTCGGTGACACATATCTGAGGATTTGTGACCAGTGCAATGAAATACTGTTCAGCAAGACACTGAAAGCAACATGCATAGTCAACCGTAAATTGAAGTCTCCGGCAGATATGGCAGTGACACGGAAACGCAACCAAGCAAAAGAGGTCTGCACATGAGTAAGGGTATAGACCTCAGCAAAATGCCTTTCGTATATTGGTCGCCAGTGACTACGATGTCGTACTTACAAAGGCGGATAATAGTGTACAGCATAATGTACTATCGGTACAACGAAAGCTGCGTATCTGATAGGTACTACGATACAATCAGCAAACAATTGTGTGGTTTGCAAAAGCAGTATCCAGAGCAATTCAAGCGGACTGAGTATTACTATGCAATGTACGATTTCGATGGTACGACTGGTTTCGATATACCGAGTAGGCTGACAAAAAGTGACTTGGACAGACTAACAAGGATAGCAAGTGCAGTCCTGCGATTATGGCAGGAAGATGGAGGCAAGATGTTATGATAAATGCAGCGGATTTGAAAAACAGGGAAAACACAGAAGTCCGCAGGATATGTACACGGTTTGAATACACCGCACAGTTACAGGACAATGTCCGCCAGCGGTTCGTGTTTACCAGACAGGCAACAGATGTGCCATCCAGCGCTGATAAAATCTGGATGATGGAAACGTACACACCAAGGACGGAAAACAAAGACACGGAACACTATTACTTCACATATGTGTTACCGAGAGCAGAAATGCCTCTGGAACTGGTTTGTGCAACAGGTCTGAGATATTATCAGATGTACCTGAAAGATGAAGTCCAGACAAAGTCCGATGCTGAGTTCGAGCTGGGACAGCTGATCGGTGATATGTGATGCGCCGGTCCGGTAAATGGTACAGGAACAATGAGCGTTCTGTGATGGAACAACTTGGCTTGGAGCCGACACCAAACTCCGGTAGCGGATGGGTGGTAAAAGAGGACGGACAAAACGATGCAGTTCTGTGCCAGTTAAAGAGTACCGATGCAAACAGTATACGTATCCAGTTACAAGATATACAAACGCTGCAGTACAATGCAGATGTTGCCCACAAGATTCCGGTCTTTGCAATCCAGTACATAAACAGTGGTGATGTGCTGTGTATTGTGAGGCCGGAAGATTTGCCGGCAATAGCAAAATATCTTGAGAGCGGTATCAAACCGCAATCGGTACAGCAAATAGTTCAGTACGATGAGAAGCCAGAACCGAAACGGGCAAGGATAACGAGCTCGGATGAAGCACGGCAACAGTATCGTACAGAACAGGAAAACAGATACAAGAAAAAAGTGAGGAGTGCAACATGACGTTAAAGGTCGTAGAGGTGGTCAGTTATGGTGGCCACAGTATCAGTGCAAACGGTAGTGTCAACCTGACACTGAAGGCACAGTATCCGGAACTGACCAAAAGCATCGAGATGATGCAGATGCTGAACTGTGATGTAACGTTGAGGTTCAAAGTGCCCGGCGAGAAAGCAAAGCAATTGGGAATGTTCCGTGTTAAGGGAATCGACGTCCATGGTGATGGATGTTCGGTCTTGAAATTCAACGGTCTTGCAGATTTCGTAGAGACCGACAACCTGAACAACATGCCGCTTGCAGATGCGGATGTCAAGCAGTTTCAGATTCTGGCGGTTGCTGAGGCAGAAGAGGAAGAAAATGGAGACGTGGAATGAATACAGTTAATGTTAGATGGTGGGACGGATACCTCGAAACGTTTGAAGCAACCGAGGTCAGATTTGGATGTGACCTGTTGTGGCTGCGTTTATCAAACGGAGAAAACCGGCATATACCACTTCGCATGGTTAGATGGTTTTCCCTCAGTAAGGAGAGCCATGCAAAGGTAGTAAAAAGAGGAGAAGAAAATAATGGCGAGTGAAAAGACAAGGTATGATGAAATTACGAAAGCCCGCATCAGTGATGCAAGGAACGTTGTAATCAGCACTTGCAGCAAAGGCGGGTACACAATTGCACAGCAGATGATTGCAAAAGATGGCAAGTCCGAAGTTGCTGTGTTTATGAAGGGTGCAATCCATGTTAAGGATATCGAAGCACTGGAGAAAATCAGGGATGCTCTGAATGTGGTAATCAGTTCCGCACAGGAGCAGGAAAACTGGGACGAAGAAGAATAAAACAAAAATTTTTGAAATATGTGTTGACTTCCGTACCAACATCATGTATGATTAAACCATAAAGAAACAAACAACAAGTTCCTAGGAGGGAAAAAGAGATGACCAAGAAAACCACAAAGACAACTTTCAGAATGAATAACTGGGTTTATACCTACAACAAGACCATGACAAGCAACTGGGGCTGGCCGGAAGGTCTTAAAGGACAGAGGGTCCGGATCAATAAGAAGCAGATGCAGCAGTTACTTAAAGAGCGCGATGCTTTCAATATGGCCTACACAGTAATGTAATCAAAAGTTGGAGGTATAGAAATGGCAACATCAGGTTATGCAAAGCTGAGGGACAGAATCGGTAAGATTGAGAAGTTGGTCCAGAATAAGATGGAAAACGGCAGTGCCTGCATTAAGTACACAGGCAAGAATAAGGTGGCCGGATTTGGTTCCGATGAAGGATGCAGAGATTTCATATTTGTGCACAGCTCCGATGGCTGGACGGTTTATCAGGGTTGTGAATTACTGGTCGGTGATACTTCTCTTTCATCCTGCATAGGTGCAATGCTGCAGGCTTGCAACGAAACATTCTAAAAAGTTTTCAAAAACCTGTTGACTTCTGGTAGGCACTGGTGTAAGATATAATCATAAAGAACAAACACAAGTGCCTAGGAGGTCTGGAAATGAAAAAGAGTGTTTTAGCAGTAGCAACCAAAGGATACAAGGCCAAGAAACTGTACAGCTGGGAACAGGTTATGGTTTATCAGAACAGAGGTTGGGATATAACGATGGCATGATCGCCACACAATTCCAGAGAGGTCTAAAGATGATGAGGAAGTCGATGCAAGCGCCGTTCAGCGGGCGCCATGACATAAATACTTGTGAACGGTAGCTGGCCAAAATAAATGTTAGCCATGAGGCAAAAGCAATAAGTAAGCCATGAGTATAAATAAATAATATAAGGAGGACAATACAATGGCAAAAGTAGAAACTATGGATATTCTCGTAGCAATGGCAAAGGCGATTCTGGAGGTTGCTGGAGAGACTGCAGCAGAAGCTCCTGCAGTAGCAGAAAAGGCAGAGAAGCCCGCAAAGAAAGAGAAAACTGAAAAGGTCGAGAAGACAGCACAGAAGCCTGCGGCAGAGGACACCGGCGACGCTGATCTCGAGAACAAGACAACTAAGGAACTGTACCAGATGTGTGTCGATGCAGGCATTCAGGTTCCGAAGTACGGCAAGAACAAGGCATTCTACATTGAAGCCCTGACCGCCGGCAATGCAGAAGCTCCCGCGGAAGAAGCCAAGGACGAAGATGAGGCAGAAGACGAGTACGCCGGCAAGTCCGCAAAGGAACTGTTCGAGCTCTGCAAGAAGAGAGGCATCAAGGCTGCACCGAAGAAGAAGGCAGAGGTGTACATCGAGCTTCTGAAGAAGGCTGATGAGGAAGCAGCAGAAGCAGCAGAAGAGGAAGCAGATGACGATGACTGGGGCGACGAAGAGCAGGAAGAAGAGAAGCCCGCCAAGAAGCAGCAGCCTGCAAAGCCGAAGGCAACAGCCAAGAAGCCTGCAAAGGAAGACGATGACGACGACTGGGACATCTGATTCAGCATCCGGTAGTGTGTAAGTGTGATATGAAGTAATAAGTGTGGCGGATATTAAGTAGTAAGCAACTAACTAGTATCCGCCACATTGTGTTATATGAGGTATAGCAAGATGCAGATAAGCGAAGTGTTAAACTTGGATTGTACGGTCCGCGAAAACAGAGAGGAAGTCCAGAAGGTATTACGAAAAATCAAACCGTTAGCAAAAGCTCCGGTTGGTGAGATACCTGCAGAAATGCTGGAACGGTGTTTAAAGGTGCTGAGTAATAAGTACGACATCCATTGCCGTGACATCTATCCGGACACGAGTGCTGGAGACAAGTACATCGTATGGCGGTCCCTTATCATAGACGGCGAAACACTGGAAACTGTCAAGGCGGTATACGGATGTACGTTTTATGAGGTACTTGCAAAGACAGTAATTGTGGTCTATGCAAAAACAAGGAACAGGACATGAGGACGGTGAGGTTATTTACTGACGGTGCTTGTTGTGGCAATCCTGGTCCTGGCGGTTGGGCAGTAGTATGTAATGCCGGTAATAGATGCCGAGTGCTTAGTGGTAGCAATCCGGATACGACAAACAATCGGATGGAGTTGTTGGCGGTTATTAAGGCATTAGAGAAAATTGACAACAGCCGCAAGCACAATGTCAGGTATGAGATACACAGCGATAGCAATTATGTAGTTAACACAATCCAGTTGAAGTGGATATATAACTGGAGGATGAAACAATGGAGGACAGCAAAGGGTGAGCCGGTAAAGAATGCAGATTTGTGGGAACGGTGTTACAGTGTATTGACATCGATTCGGAACAAGCAAAAGGAAGTCCAGTTCGTTAAAGTAAAAGGACATGCCGGTAATCCGTTAAATGAGTATGCTGATAAAGTAGCACGTGAACAAGCTCGAAAAGTGTCTAGGAGTTGACCATGGCCACAAATAAAAGTGCAGATATTAAAGTCAAGTATGCAGTGGAGTTTGCATGCAAAACGTTTGAGGGCAAAAACCAGAAGGATGCATATTTGAAAGGAATGAAGTGGTATGCGACAAATGTTCTCGCTCGTGATGAGTTGCACAAGGTCCAGATTTCGGTTGAGAAAATAGTACCGAATGCAATCAAGTTACACATGTATGTTGCAATAGACGAACAGGAAGTTCGGGAACAGCAATGCAGCATTTGCAAAGAAGCACACCGAACTCTTTTCTGGAACGGAAACTACAACTGCAGCAGTTGTAACGTAAATGCTTATTGCAAGAGATTAGAGGACAAGATAAAAACGGCACGTTACTGGTGCCAGGAAAAGATAAAGCAGTACTTATAGGAGTGTAAACATGAACATCTGTGTAGAAGTAATAAACGATGCAATCGGTAGAGCAATCCAGTGGTTCTGGAAGAACGTATACGTGATAGCCAACATAATCCTGTTCCTGAGCCCGTACGGGTATATGTACCTTGCATCAATGTTAACATATTCCAGAGGTTATGTAGCTGTCGGTGGTGAGTATCTGGTTCCTGTGGTCATAGCACTTGTGTGTGGTATGTTCAAAGGTATTGCAGACAAGTTAGGCAAGGGGCTTGATGTTCCAGTCCCTACACAAAGGTTCACAGAGATAGATAGTGATGGTGAAGTACGGATTCCGGTAGAGCGTTCCGAAGAGTTGATTCTGTATATGGCCGATTTAGAGGATTGGTTGGAGAAGCAGGGAGCGTGGTCAGATGCAAAATAAAAAGCCATGTATCTGGAAATATCTGGCAACACAAAAACAATGGAAAGCATATTTGCATGACCTGTTAGATTACAGCGATGATGCAGTCAAGTTAGCAATAGTTAATATAGACAGTATGCAGACCGTTCTAGAAAAAGATAGTGGTCAGAGTATCGAAGAGAACACAGTTGGTTGGACAAAAGTAGATGCAAATGAAATGGGTTTGATTGCAGACAAAATTAAAAGTGGCCAACAGTTGACTGCTGGAGAAATAGCAAAGAGCAGGAACAAAATGAAAAAATATTGGAAGCAGTTGATGTTCCAAATCCAGAATAGAATGGCCCAAAAAGAAGCACAAAATAACACGCCTATTTCCTCCGTATAGAGGTTTTTATATAGATGGTATACAAAAGTGCTTCATAAAAATAAAAACTGCTCAGAAACGAAAATAAGCGGTAAATAAAAGCTAAAATATATGTTGTAACCAAATCCAAAATATAGTATAATATAGGTATTAAGTAAAATATATGGCAAAGTTGGGTGAGTGCATCTGGCTTTGCCATAAAGTCGTGTTTGGATAGTACCACATTAAAATGGAGGTGCTTATTTGGAAAAGGTTACAACGAACGGTCCAGAAGTGGACGATTCACTATTTGGTTACAGAAAAGTTACATATGATGAAATAACATCCGAAGAAGGTTTAATATTATTAGCTGCATGGACAAGAGACGGTATCAAACAAATTGATATCATAAAGCGGTTAGGAATCACACAACAGACTTGGCAGAACTGGAAACGGAAGTCAGAACGAGATTACGATGATCCGATTGGTACAGCGTTATCGAAGGGTAAAGAGCTGATTGATTATCAGGTAGAGAATGCCCTGTTAAAAGCTGCACTCGGATATACGTCAGTGACAACAAAGACAATTATCGGTCCTCCAGACAAAGATGGTACATGTCAGGTAAGAACCGAAAAGACAGAAACAACAGTTGGTCCAAATCACACAGCTTGTCTTGCATGGTTAAATAACAGACGTCCAGACAAATGGAGACGCAACAGAGACAATATGCTAGAGTACGAAGATCAAAAACATGGTATTACAATTAACATTGTCAAAGGTGGAGAAGTTACAACAGTTACAGATAACGATAGTGATGGGGCCGATGATAATGAAGATTGGTGATACTTTAGTCAATTAAAGTGTACAATCAAACATTGACTTAATTTACATTTTAAATACTATTATATATATGGAGCGGATATGCGGTACACAAGAGAAATACAGAAGGAAGTTGCACCGGTATATTTCGATTTCATGTTCGACTGGTTTTACAAGACATATTTGTTGGTCGGTGGATATGGAAGTGGTAAGTCATATCACATAGCACTGAAAATCATATTGAAGCTGTTAGAGGAAAAGCGCAAGTGTCTGGTACTCAGAGAGGTATATGACACAATACAGGACAGCTGTTATGATCTGTTATGTGAGATACTTGATGACATGGGAATATACACCGAAGATGTGACTGAGTGGCGAAGAAGCAAAAGAAAAGTGTTATGCCAGAAAGCACCGCTGCGAATAAGGTTCCACAATGGCAGTACGATTATTTTCAAAGGCATGGACAAGCCGGAAAAGATAAAGTCGATTAACGGTGTTAGTATTGTGTGGTTAGAAGAGTGCAGTGAAATCAAGTATGCAGGGTACAAAGAGATACTAGGACGTTTACGTACTCCGAATGCAAGCATCCATTTTATCCTGAGCTGCAATCCGGTAGGCAAAGAAAACTGGGTATACAGACATTTCTTCCGGCGGTTGGATGACAAAGGAAACGAAACCGTAATACTGGATGATGAGGAGCTATATGCCAAAAAGTACATAGTCCGTAATGGTGTCTACTATATGCATACTATTCCTGAGGACAACATCTTCCTGCCAAAGGAGTATTTGAAGACGCTGGACGAAATACGAGACTATGACGAGCCGTTATGGAGGGTTGCCAAGTTAGGCAGATTCGGAGCCAACGGAACAAGAGTGCTTCCACAGCTTACGATTGCAAAGTCGCCTAAGATGTTTAAGATGGCGGTGGAAGAGCTGGGCGAAGAAAATATGTACTTCGGTTTTGACTTCGGTTTTGAAGAAAGTTACAATGCAGTAGTGAGTATGTCGGTAGATACGAAGCACAGCATCCTGTATATCTGGGACGAAATCTATATCAACCATTTGACTGACGATATGATGGCCGAGCATCCAAAGATGGTCAAGCTACGTGATAGGATGGATGATATGAATAGACGTGGTATCAACAAAATAATCGTTGCGGATAATGAAGACCCGAAAGCAATAAGCTATTACAGGCAGAACGGTTATCGTATGAGAAGCTGCAGAAACAAGTTCGCTGGCAGTCGTCTGAGTAACACAAGGAAGATAAAACGGTTCAGACATATTGTGGTATCTCCAAAGTGTAAGAACACAATCAGAGAGTTAAAAGACCTGACATACAAAAAGGATGCCAAGGGTAATGTGGTGTACGATGACTTCAACATTGACCCACATACGTTCAGTGCTATTTGGTATGCTTTGGATACGGTTACAGTAGCAGATGTTAAGGAAAGGAATTTCAATAGTAGAAGAGGAGGTGACGTTGCATGAGTAACAAAGATATCCTGAATGAAGAAATTGAAGAAGCAAAACAGGCAGTGACCAGCATTGATTGGAAGCGCAAGCTGACCAGTCGTAAGTTCTGGGTTGCCGTTTGTAGTTTCATCACTCTGGTTCTGGTCGCATGTGGTAAGACAGAAGTGGAAGCAAAACAGGTCGCAGCAATCGTTATGGCCGGTGCCGTAGTGGTTGGATATATCCTCGGTGAGGGCTTGACTGATTTTGCCAGCATGTCTGCCGGCACAGAATACGAAGTGTATGAGGAAGAAGACAAGGAGTAATTGCTATGTTGGGATATGTTCCGAAGATTACATTACCAGCAAACAAGTCTGATATCCGTAAAGGTGATGGTATTGTTTTCGTAGTAAACGGAAAAGCAATGGCCGTCGATATGTTCATGGGCGGTGAGCCAACACAAAATATAGTTGGTTGGCTGAAAGCACAAGGTATAAGGCAACTCGATTTGGCAGTAGCCACACATGCACATGGTGACCATTACGGTGGATATTATGAGCTTGTGAGTGCTGGTATTTCAATCAAAGAGTTCAGATGTTATCACATCAATTCTATCACGAGTGGTAATGAAGCGTCCAGACAGGATTCAAGAAATCTGTTGAAGCTGATTCGTTGGCTACAGCAGAGAGGCACGAGAGTGCTTTTTGTAGACCACGGAGACGTTTTACAGTTCGAAGATATATCGTGGCACATCTATCGCAATCAGCCAAAGGGCGCTGCCAAGAGCAGCGACAAAAATGCATGGGAGTACATAAATTATGGTTCGCTGATATTGTACAGCCCTGAGCTGATGGGTATGCTTTGTGGTGATGGTCCAGAGAACGCAAAGAACGCCATTGCGTACTTCCAAAAGAAGTTTGGGAAAGACAAAATACTGGTATGGTTTGATATAGCCCACCACGGCAACAATTTCAGCCAGAGCAATGCACTGGCTGCAAAGAAAGCAGGAGCTGTAGTCGCCTATGAATCGAACATTGAGAAGAACGGGCCAGGAACTACAACGTTCACATTATACGGTGCTAGAAGAGTCAGAGAAGCAGGCATCGAAGTGTGGATGCAGAATGAAGAGATTATCATTACGGCTGATAATGGTAAGCTGGAATTAAAGCACGGCGTTGATACCGTAACGGCAGCAATCCCATATCACGTTCCGGTAGAACAGACAGATGCCACCAACAAGAAGTTTATCGATGTATCTGAGTTCAATGAGATAGACTGGGATAAAGCAAAGCCCGGATTGAAGGGTGTTATGGTCCGTTGTGGTCTGAGAGGTTCATTGAAGTCCAACCCTCAATACTACATGAAGATACGTAAGGATTTCAAGTTCGATGAGCACCGTGAGGCATTACATCGTCTTGGTATTCCGTACTCAGTGTACTACTTCCCAACGGATTGTAATGATGCTGAAGCATTGGAATCCGCAACGTGGCTTTACGAGCTGGTAAAGGACTTGGACATTTCGTTCCCGATTGTACTGGACGTAGAAAACGTAAATGGTAGTGATGGTGAGCAGGGCAGAGCAAATGGCCTCAGTAAAGAGGACAGAACCCGTTACCTCAAAATTATTGTTGACTATCTTGAAGGCAAGGGCTATAATATTGGTATATACGCATCGGCCAGTTGGCTTGATACGAAGATTGATATGGCTCAGCTTTCTGAGAATGCCCGTAGATGCACATGGGTAGCTGACTGGGATGCACCTGTAGACTACAAAGGCCAGTATTGGCTGTGGCAGTATGGTAAGACGACCATTTCAGGTAGCAGCAAACAGGTTGATGCGGATTCAGTAATGTATGCTATGCCAGCGATGATGGAGGAAAACAAAGAGGCGACAAAGGTTGAAGCTAATCCTGTCAGCTTATTGATTAGCATTGCAAAAGCTGAAGTCGGTGTCCACGAGGGTCCAAACAATCAGACTAAGTACGGTGACGAGCTTCACAGTATTCAGCCAGAGAATATGGACAAGAACGCTGCTTGGTGTGATGCATTCGTAGACTGGTGTATTTTGCAGACGTGTTATGCACTTGGATATGATGCTGCAATGGCAAGGAAAGTTCTGTGTGGTGATTTCGATGACTACACGTACTTCAGTATTGACCATTATAAGAAGGAGGGCCGGTGGACTACAAAGCCCGGTGTTGGCTACCAGATTTTCTTCGGTGGTGCAGGACATACTGGAATTGTATATCAAGTGGAAAGTGGTAATGTGTTTACGATTGAAGGCAACAAGGACGATGAGGTCAGATACTGTGTATACAACGCAAACAACAAATCCATCCTTGGATATGGTATGCCGAGATATGAATTGATAAGCAGTGCTGTAGTGAGCGAAACGCCAGATTCGTACAATGTTCCAAAGGAAGACAACGTTGGCAAAAAGGTTGAGTTCATCCAGCTGTGTTTAAACGGTCTTGCAGCTGATGGTTTATTTGGTCAAGTAAATATGGAAGCGTGGATGTCAATTTGCAATGCGTTACCGTTACCAAAAGTGAGCAAAGGAGATAGAAGCGAATACGTTAAAGCAATCCAAATGTCGCTTGGCGGTTTAACTGTAGACGGCTGGTTTGGTGACAAAACGTATAACGCTGTAGTGGAACTTCAGAAAGCCCACAATCTGGAGGCAACTGGAATTGTTGATGCAGAAACGTGGATTTTAATTTTTACTAATACGATGTCGTAGGGAGATATTTATGGGATACAAGAGTGAGGAAGAAAAGGTCATAGATGCCGGCAAGAGGAAGTACCTCAAGGCGTTCAATCGTATTCCATACGTGTTGTTAAATCAGGAAGCAGTTGAAAGTGCAGCAGACCTTCGAGCAGAGCTTGCAGAGATTTGTGAGTATTATAAAATCTACAAGAGGGGTATGGACTTCACGGTAGAGGGCACAAATGGTGATTATGTGCCTGCATGTGTCCATTACAAGATAGCTGCATCGTTGATTGATAAAGAAGCAAGGTTCTTATTTGCAGAAACTCCGGATATTAAGGTCGAAGCAAAGGGTGATGTCGGTAAGACCACCCAACAAGCAAAAGAACAGTTAACGAGCTGGAACGATTTGCTGAAGTCCGTATTGGACAGCAACAAGTTCGAGAAGCAGTTGGTCCAAGCTGCAAAAGATTGCTTTATTGGTAAACGAGTTGCTGTGCTGGTCAATTTCAATGAGGAAGATGGCGTAACGATTACTTTTCTTCCATCACTCCAGTTTCTGTATGAGACACGTATAGGAAACCCGAATGTGCTGACAAAGTTTGTGTGTTTCCAGACGGTAAAGAACAGCCGTGATTCCAAAGTGAAGAGAATCTTTAAAAAGAAGTTTACGTTGGAGGACGATGGTGTATACCTTGAGGAGAGGCTGTATAACGGAGCTGGTGTAGAAGTTCCGATAGAAGAGTTTGAGCCAATAGAACACGAGCTGACATTGCTCCAGACGATTCCGGCGGTCATCTTTATTAACGATGGTCTAACCGGAGACGATGACGGCGAATCCGAAATCAATGCGTTGGCCGATTACGAGCAGTGGTATTCAAAACTGAGTAATGCAGATATTGATGCAGAACGCAAGAGTATGAATCCGACCCGCTATACGGTTGATATGGACAACAGGAGTACGAAGCATTTGAGCAGTAGTGCTGGTGCTTTCTGGGATTTGATGTCTGACCAGAACTTGGACAAGCCTGCACCGAAGGTCGGTATGTTGGAAAGTTCGATGAGCTATAGCAGCAGCCTGAAGACTACTTTGGACAGAATCAAGACGGTTGGATACGAGCAGATTGATATGCCCAACATTACACTGGAAACGATGGTTGGAGCTATTACCAGTGGTAAAGCACTGAAGGCGATATACTGGCCGTTGATTGTACGGTGTAAAGAAAAAATGAAGATGTGGGGACCACAGCTCAGGGCCATGGTTGAAATCATCTTTGAAGGTGCGTTGGTATATCCAAACTGTATTACGAAATACGTTGATATACCTATCGTTCCGGTAGCACATGAAATCGAAGTGTTACAGAATACGCCGTTACCTGAGGACGAGATTGAAGAGAAGAATGTTGACCTCGCAGAAGTTGCTGCCGGTGTAATGAGCCGTAAGGCATATATGCAGAAGTGGCGTGGTTTGACGGATGACGAAGTCCAAGAAGAATTGGAGCAGATGTCCAGAGAACGAGAAATCGTAGATGATACGATTATGCCACCAACCAACAATGATACTACCGGTCCAGAAGAGCTGGAGCAGGTTGAGGAACAGGAACAGATAGAAGAAGAGCAGGAGCTTATTGAACCTGAAGAATAGGAGGTAGATGCAGATGCCGTCATTGGTATTTCGTGATGCAGAAAAAGCTCGTGATAGCATCTGCATTGAAGACCAAAAAAAGATACGTGGCCTGTATAAGGAGTGGGCAGAAGAAGTAGGTGAGAGAGCCAAGTATTACGAGGGCAAGACAACTGCAAGTTCGTATTGGCAGCAACAGCAGATGTTGGAGTTACAGAGGCAAATGAAAGCACAGTCAGCCGAAATACACAAGCAGATAGAATCCGGAGCCAAACAGAGCATGTATACGGTTGCTGATTCCGTCGTCGGTTGTAATGCAAAGTTCTTAGAGGATTTAGGGTTTTCGTCCAAAGATGGTGGTTTGAATATTGCGATGACATCTATTCCAACACACGTGGTCAATAACATCGTTACTGGTCAGATATACGAGAGTGGTTGGAGCCTGAGCAAAGCGATTTGGAGTGATAACGAAAAAACGTTAGCTGACATCTATGAGATAGTTGCCAAAGGTCGTGCAATGAATATGAGTGCTTACGATGTATCCAAAATGCTGGAGGGTTACGTCAATCCGGCCAAAGCAAAAATGTGGAATTTGAAGATGGCCGATGGTGTACGGATTTATAAGAAGTCCGTAGATTACAATGCACAGCGGTTGGTCAGGACTTTGAACCAGCATGCGTATCAACAAAGCCTCATTCAGGTTGCAAAGAGCAATCCGTTCATCGGTGATATTATTTGGCATGCTAATGGAAGCAGGGCATGCCCGTTGTGTATAGAGCGAGATGGTAACCATTATAAGCCTGAGGACGTTCCGATGGACCACCCAAATGGTATGTGTACTATGGAACCGGTCATTGATATGGACGAAACGGTTAACCAGTTAGCAGATTGGGTAAATAGCCCAGATGGCACGTATCCAGAAATAGATGAGTTCGCAAAGCAGTTTGGTTATGTGCCTGAAATTAAGGCGAGTGTGCAAGCAAATAACAGCGAGCAAAAAATAAACAGTGCACATTATGTGGCACAGGGAAAAGATATTACAAGTACTTGGAAACGTAGGCCAGAGCAATTTGATTTTGAAATTGAAGATGTAATAAATGCTCAAGGTTTTGACGGACTTCCAAGAGTGGTATCCGCAAAGGAATTCGATAAAATCGCTAAGAGCAATGGCATCATATGCAAACGAGGATATAATGTCAGTTATGAAACGAATGGCGCCAATTCTCAGGAAATATTGAATTCGTATCACAATGAACTTATTAACGGAAAATGGTATGTTGATTGTCATGTAGGAGGTGCAGACTATGGACAGGGAATGTATTCATATATGAAACATGGGATAATCAATGATACGTCAGTTATGGATGAAGCCGTAAAATTATACTCAGGCGATGATGGAAGGATTGAGGTTTTTACGTTTTCGAAAGATGCAAAAATCATAAATTCGTCTGAAATCGATAAATTGAAAGAGGCAACACTAAAAGATGCAACCGAAAATGCAAAGAATACATTTAATGAGCTTGATGCCACATCGAAAGATATAGCAGAAAGAATGGTTGGCTTGAAACCTTCTTGGGGAAAAGATGGCAACAGAGCTATCGAAATATTTAATGATATGACCGAAGAACAACAGTCTAAGATACAACAAGCAACATCTGACTATAACAGATTTGTAAGGCAAGAGACTGAAAAATACAAAAAAATGGATAATGGAACTTTTGCCGCAATCAAGGGTTATGATGCAATTAAGGCTGATTATGATTTAGGCGAAAACACCCATGAGTTCGTTATTCTTAATCGTACAAAATGTATTTTCAAGGGAGAATAATATGATTAAATTTATTAGAAATAAAGAAACGGGAATTTTAGAAGTCTGGAAAAACGGACGTAAAATAGGCGAAGTGATTACAATGGGCGACCAACTTGCAAAATAATTTAAGAAATTATTGAAAACTTGTTGACATTTGCTCCAATAGGTAGTAAGATATAATCATAAGGAACAAACAACACAAGTCTCTAGTAGGAGGAAAAGAAAAATGACCACAGGTTTCAAGACACTCGAAAAGAAGTACGGCGTTAAGGTAGTAAGCGAAGGCCACCACTACAATTGGTATGCAGGCAAGTCCATTGAAACATTCAAGATGTACAGTGCAGATGGTTGCTGCTGGGAAAAGGGTCTGTCCCGCAAAGGTGTTAAGGCCGAGTGTGAAAGATGGGCCAAAGAGCTTATCGAAATCAAGAACAACAAATAATATAAATGTGTTGACTTCAAACAGGAAATGCTGTAAGATATAATCATAAGATAAAACAAAACAAGTTTTGGCGGGCACAAAACTGCCCGCCAAAGTCCGAGGAGGTAGAAAGATGGCAAAGACTTACGAACAGAAGCTTGCAGAGAAGAGAGTAAAAGCAGATGCGAAGAAAGCTGAGAAGGCATGGCATGAGAACACAGTAGAAATTGATAGAATTATCGAAGACATGGGATACAGAAGAGTAGGTGGTTCTCTCTACACATACAAGAAAAGCTTTTACCCCGGAATGCAGTCTTTTGAACTCGTCCTTGATATTTATGACCTGCTTGTTGGTGGTAACATGAATGCGAAGATTAAAGCTACTGTAAAAGAGAGGAACTGAAGAGAGGAACTGAAGGAGGTACGAAGATGGCAAAGAAAGTTACAAGTTTTGAGCAGCTGTATAAGTTCGAGCAGGAGCGTGGCAACGCTGCAATTGAAAACGGATTCGTAGAGCCGGATGACCAGGCATGGTGGTTTGGTAACTGGGCACAGGCAATGAAGAAGTTCTGGAACGAGAGAAAAGTAACTGAGATGTTCGTACTGGAAGAAGACGAAATCGAAGACGAGCAGTACGGTCTGGCAAAATTCGGCGACAGCGAAAAGTACGTAATGGTGTATATGTGCTGTGGTGGTTATGTAATGTTCCTGATATTTGATGATTGAGGCGGCAAAGAATAATCTGAAAAATTTTTTGAAAACTTGTTGCCATCTGGTTGGTTCTGGTGTATGATTAAATCATAAAATAAAACACAACCAAGAGCCGACTAGTAGGTTCCGAAGTTCATGGCTGAGACGAAGCTCCGGCTGTGGCACCGAAATAAGTGAGGATGTGTAGGACACAAAACAAAGTTCTTAGTAGAGAGGAGAGCAGCATGAAAGAAGAAATGAGAATTAGATGGATTCCGGATGATGAGGGGATGCCGTTTGATCGTTACGATGCAGAGGTCGGTTTCGTCCATGCAACAGGTAGAGAATACTGGGACCCGTTCCCTGGCTGTTGGAGAGCGGAGTACGAAGATTCCACAACAGTAGGAATGCCCACAACGGAATGAAAATGAGAAGATAAAAAAGCCGATGGAAAGGAATCGGCATTGAAGTGCTAAGAAAAGCGCCGGTCAAAAAGCTGGCGCTATTTCTGTGTTAAAGAGAGGATAAAACGATGGATGTAAAGATGCATTGTACATGCCTGCAATGTGGTAACCAGTTCACACTGGATGGTACGGATGTCAGAAAAACTGAGTACAAGGATTCATCCGGTAAAAGTATCTGGTGTACGTACTTCTGGTGTGAGAAATGCAAAACGAAACACTTTGTTCAGTTGGACGACCAAACAACAAATGGTATGTTAGTCGAGCTGATAAAACTGTTGGCCCGGATAACAAAGTTGCAGAGGCAAAACAAGAGTGTGAAGAAATATCGTAAGCGTTATAACGATATCACAAAGAAGTTAGAAGCAGCAAGGAAGAAGCTGGCGGAGACGTATGCTGATAAAACGTTATTCAATGCTTACGGTATTGAGGAGGTAATCAGGATGTACAATGTCGAGTTTCCGGAGGTATCAGATGGCCAAGAAGGACGACCAAGTATTCAGTGTAATATGTGACAAGTGTGGCTACAATTTCGATGTTAATAAGATGTTGCGTACGCAGAGTACCAAGGCAACACTGGAAGGTGAGTTGTTAACAATTACATGGTTCCAGTGTCCACGGTGTAAAAGTGTTTACATTGTCGGTATCAGTAATGCAAGTTCTGAGACATTGAAAAAGCAGCTTGAGAAAAAGAGAAGGAAATATAAAAATAGCCTTGGGAAAGAGGTGCCGGCGGTACAGACTAGATTGTATGATGTAATGGAGGATAAATCTGAGAAGTACAAACGGTATCAGGTAATGTTGAAGCAGCATTACGGCGAACAGGCAAGGCAGTATATTTACCTTCGGTATGTTGCTAACAAATAAATGAAGGAAGGAACTACCACGGGAGTACGTGGAGCATAAGGAGTAAATGAAATGGCAAAAGAAGAAGAAAACAAGAAAGATGAAATGATTGATGACACCAACAAAGATGATGAGGGCATCCAGAACCGGACTGACGATGAAGGGGCCGGAGAAACTGGCCAGCTCGTGGGGGCCGGTAAGACGTTCACTCAGGAACAGGTGAGCAAGATGATGGCGCGTGAAAAGCATCAGGGTGCCAATTCCGTATATAAAGACCTCGGTATCGACCCCAAAGATACCAAGGCAATCAGTCTGGTCAAAGCTCTGATTGCAAGCCAGAAGACAGATGAGCAGAAAGCTGCAGAGCAGTCCAAAGCACTGGCTGAAGCTCAGAATAAAGCTGCACTGTCCGAGGCAAAAGCAGAGGTAATGATGATGGGTGTTCAGGCACAGTTCGTAGAAGATGCCGTTACACTGGCAATGGCAAAGATGAAGAACGAAGATGGTTCTGATATCAAGACGGTACTGGGAGAACTGAAAGCTAAATATCCTGTATGGTTCGGTAAGGCTGCAGGTCAGGACGATGATGACAAGAAGGACGACAAATCAGGAGCCAAAGACAAGGGCAAGGCAAAAGAGGAAAAGAAGACAGTCGGCCAGCGTGGAACAGGCAGCACCGTTAAGACCAGCACCAGTAAAGAGGAAAAGGAAGAGAAGAGCCTTGGTGCAAGGCTGGCGGCAAAGAGACGTGAGCAGAGCAAGCACAAATCTCTTTGGTCGCGGTAACAAGTTTTTAAGGAGGAAAACAGATAATGTTAAACAGGACAGGAATTACGAAAACAAGTTATGGTAATGTGGACCAGATTCTGGCAAACGTTGACCTGCAGGCATCCGTCGGATGCATCGTAGCACAGGCAGTTGGCATTGTTGACAGTGCAACTGGCAAAAAGATTGCCCATGCTGGCACACCTATTACACTGGACTTCGGTAACCTGCAGACGCCGGCAACCGAAGGCCAGACCAAAAATGCAGTGCTTCTTCACGATGTTGATGTCACTGCCGGCAACGCCAATGGCACAGCACTTTATTTTGGTATTGTTAATATTAACCGCGTAACACATGCAGCAACCAAAGCAAAGCTGACCGCCGGCACAGACGTTGGTCACGTTATGGTTATCAGCGCGTGATTGTGGTTTGAGAATTTGAAGAGGAGGAAAGTTATATGACTATTTTCGATTTACTGACAAGTGAAGAGATTGCTGCATACTGGAATGAACTGACGCAGGATGAAGCACCATATCCGTGTGAAGAGCTGTTCCCGGATGACAAGAAGATGGGCCTCGACCTCAAGTGGCTGAAGGGCGCAAGAGGGCTTCCCATTGTTCTGAAGGCAAGTGCTTTTGATGTCCATGCAATTCCAAGGCCCCGTATCGGCTTTGAGAAGCTGACCGCTGAGATGCCGTTCTTCAAGGAAAGCATGTATGTCGACGAAGAACTGAGACAGCAGCTGAACATGGTTCTTGCTACCGGCGTGCAGGCGTACATCGATTCCGTTATGAACCGTATTTTCGACGACGAGACCAGGCTGCTTCGTGGTGCCAGAGCAAGGCGTGAGCAGATGCGTATGATGGTTCTGACCACCGGCCTCATTTCTGTCGCTTCCAACGGTCAGGCATATGATTACGATTACCAGCTCGGTAACAACCAGAAGGGTGATGTTATCGAAGTATGGAGTGATTACACCAATTCTGACCCCATCGAGGATATCAGGCTCGCCCAGCAGGCAATTTACGATGAGACCGGTGTTCGTCCGACCCGCGGCATGATCGACAGCAAGAGCTGGAGACATATGAGAAACAACACCAAGATCAAAAATGCCATTTATGCAATCCACCCGGTTGTTGGTGCAATTACCAACAATATGCTGGCAGAGTACATCGCATCCCAGCTCGATGGTCTGGTAATTGTCGAGAACACAAAGAGATACATCAATGATGCAGGCCAGAAGGTTTCGTTCATGCCTGACAATACGCTGGTTCTGTTCCCTGAGGGAAATCTCGGCAAGACATGGTTCGGTACCACTCCGGAAGAGAGTGATCTGATGACGTCCGCAGTCGCCAATGTTTCCATCGTCGATACCGGCGTTGCAATTACGACCATTGAACATGCTGATCCGGTCAACGTCGAAACCAAGGTTACAATGATTACACTGCCTTCGTTCGAAGAAGCTGACAAGGTGTACATCATGGATACCAACACAAAGGCATCTGCATAAGGAGGTAAGCAATGGTCACAATTACAAACGGTTCGAAAGTTCTGGTGGTAACCAGAGGTGCATTCGACAATATGTATAAGTGCCAAGGCTATACCGAAGTGAAGCAGGAAACGGGTGCAACACAGCTTGCACCCGAAGTGCCTGCTGAGGTAGTTACTGAGGACAGTGACGAAGTAAAAGAAGCCAAGGCAATGGAAGAGAAACCGCTCAGTCAGTGGACCAAGGCGGAAGTGAAGCGTTATGCTGAACTGAAAGGCATCAGTCTGGCCGGCACTAAAAATGTCGCAGAAGCAAAGGCGTTAATCCAGTCTACAATGGAGGGTTGATGTTGTGACAGATATTGAAAGGATTCACAAGGCAATACTTGAGGACAAGGCGCCGTATTTTGACCCAGAAGATTTTCAATACTATTTGGACAAAAACAACGGTGACGTGAATGCCACCATATACGAGATGCTAATCGTCAAGTCGGAAGATTCTACAATATCTGTCAGTGGTTTGAATACTCAGGACACGTCTGGATATTTCAAGAGGTTAGCATCGAGGTACAGAACGTTTAACTCCGGTATTTTGGAGGGTACGTAAGATGATAAACAAACAATTCGAAGCGTACAAAATCCGAAGAGAAATCAAACGGAGTGGTGAGTCGTACAAATTCCAAAGGCATATCAAAAACGAGTTTGATGAGCCTATAATTGGCATGGATGATGATGTGTGCAGCATCCAAGGATTGTACCACGAAGAGAATAGTAACATTCAGATTACGACTGGTGATACTACTCAGGTGCGGACAAAAAAGATTCCGATGGTATTGTGTAAATGGGAAGAAGCAAAAGATTTGCTTGTCGGAGATTTCACAATTATTAACCACAAAGTGTTCAAAGTGACTGGTGTGGTCAATGTACAAGAGTGGAGCATTGTTGCAGACATTTCGTTAGAGGTGGTGGACAATGGCATTCAAAATTGATTACGGTAGCAGCTCGTTAAAGAGTGGTATCGAAAAGATGGGCACAAAGGTCGGTGCAGCGGTACTGATGTATGCAGCTACAAAGGCTGCAGAGCTGGAAGCAAAAATGAAAATGAACCGGCCGTGGACAGATAGGACAAATATGGCAAAAACGACACTGAACACATCAGTGTCTCAGCCAGACCCAAATACAATTCGTATAACATGTGCCCACGGTGTTGATTACGGTATTTGGTTGGAGCTGGCCCACGAAAGGAATTATGCAATCGTAGGGCCAACAATCCAGCAGGAGTCACCAAAAATCGTGAAAGACTTAAATGGGTTGATGGACAAGATAGGTCAATGATATGATAAATCCAAGTGAATATCAATACGAAGAATCCGTGTGGCAGGATATTTACAAGTGTCTGAAAAATGCTGGTATTGAGGTATATGCTCCAGGCATCAAAGTTGGGGAGTGTACGCGTAAATATGTAGTGGTAAAGAACGACGGTGCATCTCGGCATCCAGAGTTCAGTACGGACGAAGAATTATATGCGGTGATGTGTTATGTCCCAAAACAGGCATACAGTACATTGGAGCCATTTGTCCGTGAGGTCCAAGAGGTGTTGTCGGCATTACGTCCGATGATAAAGCCAACCGGTGTTCGTACGCCAAGTTATTATGATGACACTTATAAGGCGCACATGGTTAGTGTATCGTATCGCAACTATAAGAAAGTTATTTGATGGAGGGAGTTATAAATGCCAAATACAGTTTATAAATCCAAGAACGAAATTCCTACCATTGATTGTGAACTGATTACAATCGAAACAGTAGTTACTCCGGCATCAGGGGACACTCCTGCAGTAACGAGGGAATTTGGTTTCACAACTGCCAACCAGCTTGGTGTTGAGCCTCAGGTTGAGACAACAGATGGTGTCAAGCTGGTTATCAAAGGAAAGCTGAAAGCTCAGAAGAAGGAGCAGAGCACCATCACAGGGCATCAGCTTACACTTACGGACAACGTGTTCAATCCTGAGCTGGTCAAGATTCTGCAGGGCGGTGATATCGTATACGATGAGTCCGGCAGTCTTGTAAGTTATACGCCGCCTGTTATTGGTTCTGAGGAAAAGGGTGAGGTGTTCAAACTGAACGCATACTCTGCCCAGTACAATGCTGCCGGCCAGATTGTCAATTATGAGAAGATTACGTATCCGAACTGCACCGGCGTTCCGGTTGCTTTCAGTGCTGAGGATGGAGCATTCAGAGCACCAGAGTACACCATCAACAGTGCGCCGGATACCGGCGAGGCGCCATACGTTATTTCGTATGTTGATGCGTTACCGACACTGATAGACCCAACATAAGGGTGTAAGTGAGATATAAACGAAAGGAAAAGCAAAAATGAAATACAGTGCAGAAGAATTGAGAGGGCTCGGTTTTACCGAAGGACAGATTAACGCAATTATCAAAACGTATGAGGCAGAACAGCCTGCAGCAACGGTCCAGCAGTTTACACCACCGTTCCCGAAAGAAGCAGTAGAAGCGGAGCCGGTCCGCAAGGCAGCCCATACTGATTTACAGGTCACAACACTGGCTGACCTGCAGGAATATGCAAGAGGTCAGGTGGTTGAGCTTCCGCCATTTGCCGACGGTCAGCCGTTAGTTGCAAGGATGAAGCGTCCCAGTCTGATGATGCTTGCAAAGTCCGGCAAAATTCCAAACGGTCTGATGAAAACAGCATCAGCTTTGTTCAATGGTGATGACATGACAGAATCCGGTATGCCGGAAGATGAGATGTTGGAAAAGACGTATGACATCTTAACACTGATTTGTGAGGCATCGTTGGTTGAGCCGAGTATGGCAGATTTCAGAGAAGCTGGCATCGAATTGTCGGACAATCAGATGATTGCAATATTCAATTATACCCAACAGGGAATAAAAGCACTCGATTCCTTTCGTAGCGAGTAAAGCAATATTGAGTACGCTTGGAATGGCGAATATTTACCAGTGCCGTCCAAGCGTACTTCTTGGTTTACGGGAAGAATACGAAGCATACTGTTTTGATGAAGCGTGTGCATATATTAAAATGAGAATGCAAGAAGGCGCTGAGCCTGTGTTTAAAAAACAAGGCAAACCGAAGCGTTATAGGACAGCTTCGGATTTGTATAAAGATTATGGTTTTAGCTAATAAACACGGGAGGTATATGTATGGCTGTAAATGTTGGTTCTGCCGTTGGTTACCTCGATTTAGATATTTCCGGTTTTCTGAAAGGAATGCGAGAAGCAAACCAAGAAGCACAGAGTTTCACGGGAAAACTGGAAAACACACTAGGTAGTGGTTTTAAGAGTATCGGCGGAACATTAACGTCTGCAGGTTCGACATTGACCAAAGGGTTAACAGCGCCGATAATCGGTGCCGGTGCTACTGCAATTAAAACAACGGCGGACTTTGATTCATCGATGAGCAAAGTCTCAGCAGTATCCGGTGCAGTAGGAAAAGATTTCGATGCATTAAGAAGCAAAGCAAGGGAAATGGGCGCAACAACAAAGTTCAGTGCCTCCGATGCAGCCGATGCTATGAATTATATGGCAATGGCTGGTTGGAAAACTGAGGACATGCTGAATGGTATTTCTGGCATCATGAACCTCGCTGCTGCTTCTGGTGAAGATTTAGCAACAACGTCTGATATCGTTACTGATGCATTAACAGCATTTGGGCATGGAGCAGAAGATTCTGGACGGTTGGCTGATATAATGGCTGCAGCAGCATCTAATGCAAACACAAATGTGGCAATGATGGGCGAATCGTTTAAATATGTAGCTCCGGTTGCTGGTGCATTAGGGTATTCGATGGAAGACACTTCTGTTGCAATCGGTTTGATGGCTAATGCCGGCATTAAAGCAACTCAGGGTGGTACAGCGTTAAGGACAATGTTGACCAACCTTGCAAAACCGACGGACGAAATGCAGATAGCAATGGATGCACTCGGTATTAGCTTAGTAGACGATGAAGGTAATATGAAGAGTTTAAGGCAAGTGATGATGGATTTGAGGTCCGGATTCGGAGAGCTGATGATATCCGAAGACGATTTCAATGAAGCGTTAGCTACCTTAAACAGCAACCTGGAAAACGGTTCAATTACTGAAGATGAGTATGGTCAACAATTGGAACTGCTTGCTGCAAGAGCGTATGGTGCAGAGGGTGCTGAGAAAGCAAGGTATGCAGCAATGTTGGCTGGCAAGACTGGTATGTCTGGTTTGTTGGCAATCGTTAATGCATCTCAGAAGGATTTTGACAAGCTGACTGAATCAATAGATAATTCAACTGGTACTGCAGAACACATGGCAGAGGTCATGCAGGATAATTTGAATGGCCAGATAACGATATTGCTATCTGCGTTACAAGAGCTTGCGATTTCGTTTGGTGATATCTTGATGCCAAAGATTCGTGAGGTCGTAACAAAGGTACAGGATTTAGTTGCGAAGTTCAATTCGCTGAGTACGGAGCAGAAGCAACAAGTAGTTCGGTTCGCTCTGATAGCTGCATCAATAGGTCCGGTGCTGTTAGTAATTGGTAAGCTGCTGACTGGTGTGGCTACAATGATAACAACATTCAAGACGTTAAAGGGTACAGTGTCGTCGATTAAAGCCGGAATGTCAATTCTGAATGGTGCAATCGGTAGTTCGGTGGGTCCGATTATAGCAGTAGTTGCAATCATTGGCGTACTGATAGCTGCATTTGTTAGATTGTGGAAAACAAACGATGAGTTCCGGAATGCAATCATCAGTACGTGGAAAACAATCCAGCAGACAGTTGGTGCATTTATTGATGGAATAAAGGCAAGGCTCAGTTCAATCGGTATAACGATGGAATCCGTCACCAAATTGCTGATAACAATATGGGACGGTTTTTGTTCAGTATTGGCGCCTGTGTTTGAGGGTGCATTCAAACAGGTTGCTAATGCATTGAAGACTGTACTTGATATCATTACCGGTCTGGTTGATATTTTCATCGGTGTGTTTACCGGAAACTGGGCACAGGCATGGAATGGTGTTAAAGAAGTATTCATAGCCATTTGGAACGGTATCAAAGGGGCGTTCTCGGGTATCCTGACATTCATACAGGGATTGCTGAGTGGTGCTTTGACTTGGATATGGAACAAATGGAACGAAGTGTGGAATAGCGTAATCACGTTTTTCCAAAGTGCTTGGGAAAACATTTTGGCAGCAATGGCCGATGTTGCAGCTCGGTTAGGTCAGGCGGCACAAATTGCTGTACAAATGGTGACGAGTTTCTTCCAGAACTTGCCATACAATCTCGGTTATATATGTGGGTTGATAATTGCAAATATTATCAAGTTCGTTATCGATATGGTAACCAAAGCAAGAGAACTTGGAACAAAGTTCCTACAGACGGTGGTTAGTTTCTTCCAGCAGTTGCCCGGTAATGTCCACAAGTTTGTAACTGATACGTATAGTAGGGTTGTAACGTGGGCAAATAATACCGTTGCAAAAGGACGAGAAGTAGGCAGCAAGTTCTTAAATGCAGTGGTATCGTTTTTCCAGCAGTTGCCCAGTAGGATTGCGTCGTTCTGTGCTCAGATAATTGCCAAACTGGCAAGCTGGGCCAGTAATATGGCTACTAAAGGTAGAGAAGGCGCCAAGAGATTATGGAACGGTGTTGTGAATGGTTTGGCTGGTCTGCCGGGTAAAATGGCCAGTATCGGTAGCAATATCGTAAGTGGTGTATGGAGAGGTATCCAAGGTGCTGCAGGGTGGTTCCGTAACAGTGTGAGGAGTTTCTTCTCAGGAATCGTTGATGCGGTCAAAGGTTCATTGGGTATCCATTCGCCTTCGACGGTGTTTGAGAAAGAAGTTGGTCAGTGGTTGCCGCCCGGTGTCGAACAAGGTATTGCGAAAGTAATGCCAAAGACAACAAGGGATATTTTGGGCGAGTTCAATGATATGGTCAATACAGTGTCCAGAGGTATCGCACCAATAGTAGTTGGAACCGATGTGGCACAGGCAAATGCGTCCACGCAATTTGGCAGTGGTAGTGTTTATGGTGGATTGATTGATTATTATGCATTGGCGGCGATTTTGTATCAGCTTATGAAGGAAGCACCGATTGTGGTCAATCCACAAATTTACATGGAAGATGGAGACGTGTATTTCGATACAGAGAGGGTCGGCCGCAAAGTTGCTCCTGTGGTATCGAGAGTGGTTGCAATGGAAGGAGGTTGAACAGATTTTGGATAGAGAACAATATGACGAATCGTATGGCCTCAGGGACGTGCAACTCGGAGATATCGTAACGGTAAATGGAATCAATCTGTATGCGTATAATGCTGACCTGATTGAGTATGAGCCGGTCCAAGTTTCCATATCCAGCGATTTGGTTAAAAAGGTTGGTGGGCATTCGTACTTGATAAATGAACACAACATCGGTAACAATGGTATTACGATGAAGTTTTATATCGGTGGTACGAATGCCCAGCAAGCTCAGGTCAACTATAACAAAGTGATACATGAGTTCAAAAAGGATATTGTTGTAATCAATATCTCTGATACTGAATTCGAATATGTAGGTGTGCTACAGACAATGCGTGTTCAGCACACTAGTGTCCTCCATTATTATTTGCTTGAGGTGACGCTGGTGGCCGTCAAACGACTGCCAGCAATCACCGCACAATATGATACGTGGGACGGGGACGAAGGCATAGAAATCGAGAACGATGGTGTAATCGAAACTGGTCTGTTGGTTGCTGTTCAATCGTCTATGGCCGGAGAAGAGATAGAAATTTCACTTTATGAAGAAGGCTCGGAAACGCCATATTATACAGCTACAATAACAAATGCTGATGATTACGAGTACCACGTCATCGATGGTCTGGAAGGTAAAGTGCTGTGTGGCACAACGGCACAAGGCGTGTTCGTTGATCCGATGGATGATACGTTCCCAACATACCAGAACAATTTTGCAAACACTGTTTTGTATGAGTTCCCAAATTTAAGAATAGGGCAAAACAGGTTGGCAATTACCGGCGGTGTTGAGGGCGTAGCGTTGAAGTATTATCCGTTGTTCTTAGTATGAGGTAATTGGTATGGTGGTATTAAAGATATATGATTTTACTGGGAACGGCGAAGCAGTACCAATTACGGTTGAGGACGATAGATGTTACTGCACACACAATTCGAATGGTGAGGACCAGCTAACATTTGAGCTTCAGCGTAAAAGTGATAACTATGCGTATATATCCGAAGAAGTGTTGGTCGAGGGCTTCAGAAACAGGTTCACAGTAAAGAAGGTCGAAGAGCAGTCGGACTTTGTAGTTGTAACGTGTGATTTGGATTTTGGTGATTGGTTGAATACGATATATGTGGACTTCCGAAAGACCAACGTTACGCTGCCTCAGGCAATCCAGTTCATCTTGCCAAGTGGTTGGACGGTGTCGTTTGGTGAGGGAGTGGATATGACCAAACACACCACAATTGAATATCAGGACGGTCAGGCATTTAGGGCTGCAAATGCAAAAACAATTCTCGGTGCTATTTCAGAAACGTTTGGTGTGGTATTCAATTATGATATGCTGGCAAAAGAATTGAAGGCCATCAATATCAATTCGTATTTGCCGTCTGGTGATTATTTCATTGAGGATTTGAATATGTCCAATCTGAAGTTCACTGGCAATAGCAGTGGGATTGTAACAAGGTTATATGTGTACGGTAAAAAGGATGATGAGACGGGCGAGTACCTGACCATTGCATCGGTAAATGATGGCAAGGAGTATCTGGAAAATAATACGTACACAAACAAAGTTATTGTGGACAGTGTTGTTGATGAACGATATACAGTGCCACAGAACCTGAAAGAATATGGCCAGAGTGTCTTGGCAGAAAAGTGTATGCCAGCACGTTCGTATTCGTTTGACGTTTCGAATGTTGATGGTACAATATATCTGTATAAGGTTGTCACGATAGTGGACAGCCGTCGCAAGTTAAGAATCAACCACCAGTGCATCAAGTACATTGAGTACAAAAATCATTCGCTTGATAAAATTACGCTGAGTTCGGTAACGCCCTCAATTGGTGGGATGCTCAACAACGTATCGTCCATTCAGGCAAGTGTGGCTAACCGTACACAGGCAATCGACAATGCAATTCAGACAATGGAAAATCTGATTGTCGGTACGAGCGGCAATTTCAAGTGGGTACTGGATGCGTCTGGTAACAAAAAAGAGTTTATTATACTTGTGGATTCTACTTCCATTGGAACAGCAACAAGGCTGTTTAAGCTGAATAATTTTGGTCTGCATTATTCGTCGGATGGATATGATGGAGATTACAAAACGCTGATAAATCAGAGTGGTCAATTCGTTGGAGTAGAACCGCCGTTGGCAAAAATTGATTATTTGGTTACAACGGTAACAGATTCAAACGTATCACCATGGGGAGCAGTTGCAGAAGTAGACCTCAGCCAAGATATTGCAAGCTACGGAATCCCAGTTGGTATTATCCCAAAAGTGCCGCTGAGTAGCAATCCGGTGTTGGCAATTATGGTTGGTGATAGTTTGTGTGTATATTCTGCAACTGCTGGTACGGACATTCCTATAAGTGTGACGTACAGAAGAAATATTATGTAGGAGGTAATAGGAGGATGGCTAGTTTTGTAACTGACAATTACAAGCTGGATATTACGCCACAAGGCAATTATCCGGTTGTGTATATGTCTCAGTTTGAAAACGGCAGGCAAATCCGATTTCGTATTTTAAATCGAGGCATATCGTATGCAATCCCATCTGGTGTTTCTGCTTTTGTATCTGGGCTGAAATCGAACGGTGGTTATTATGAGCACATATGTGAAATAGATGGCTCAAGAAGATATGTGGTCATGCCTGTCGAATCGGATATGACCGATATAAACGGCAAAGGTGTTGCAAACATCGTTTTCACAAATGGTAGCAGCGAAAAAGTTATATCTGCAAAATTTATTACTCTTACTCAGCGGACCGTAGTTGATGATGGCATCGAAGTTCCTACGGAAGCAGAAACAGTGTTCCAGCAGTTGCTGAATGAGATCAGAGCGTCTGCAACTGAAATCGATGCTGGCATCGATGGCCTGCAAGCTGAACTTCAATCCAGTATTAACAATCTGCAAGCTGAACTCGAAAGTGGCATTGAAGGCGTAACCGAAGATACCACAAATGCTATAAATACGTTGACTGCAAGGATGAATACGTTTATAGCAGAACAGGACGGTAATTACAATACATCAACGGTACTCTGGGATATGACCGAGGACGGCGACGGTAACGGTATCCTGGGCAAAGATACAACGGTTACGCTCAGATATCGGGCCGCCGATTATGACTATCTTGATATTTACAGTTTTAATAAGGACCTGGACAGTATTACGACTATCCCGGTCGACGAAAACTTGGATCAGAACGGTTATGCTGTAAGGAGTATAAATGTCGGCTCTGGCAACGTGGCGAAATTTAGGGCTGTAGAGTATCGCCTCCAAATCGTCGGTACTACTCTCACAATCGCCGAGTCTTACGCCTACTGGTACGATACTAGTAATCATGCCGAGGCTATTACTCAGGCTAACAAGTCTCAGTTTGTCGGAGTTTTTGGTATCAGTAAGATTGTCGGTCGTAAAATGGTCCATGATTCTGAACTCGTTGATGTGAGGGTCGGAGCAGATGGCACGATATATTCCACAGCAGGTGCTGCGGTAAGGGCACAAGTGCAGGCTTTAAATAATAAAACGGCCAGCAACATTCCTTATAGCAATACCAATTCTGGCCTCAGTGCCACAAATGTTCAAGCGGCTATCGATGAAAACGCGGAAGGGCTCGCTCAAACAAATGGCCGTTTAGGGGATTTAAAGACAGATTTAAATGAGGTTAATGCTTTTATTGATTGGTCTGTTAAAACAGGTTTGTTTGTTCGTGCATCTGATGGCAAATATGTCGCTTCAAGTTATTACAATTCGTATGAATATCCTGTATATGGTTTGTCAAAAATCTATTTAACGCCTTATTTTACAAACAGCACATATGGATATGCGTTTTATGACAAATCAAAAACATTCATTGCAAATTCTGGTGGAACATACGATGTAGCAACACGGACGGAGATAACTGTTCCTAATGGTGCATATTATATTCGGTTTACAGAAAACACAACTGCTTCAAAGCCAAAACTTGAAGCAGATTGGGGGTTGATGCTTGAAACAAAAGCAGACATAAAAGAAACAAAAGACCATTTTGCCGAACTGTATGCTGATGCGTATAACGTAACAAATTATATCCCTACTGATGGATTGGCGGTAGTTGGCAAATACTATGACAGTAACGGCAGGCTTCAAACTGCGTCCAATCTGTCCACGACGGGGATTATTTCTGTTCAAAGTGGCATTAAAGATATTTATTATAATGCTTATAGAAATATAACCATCCCTACAATATTGTTCTTTGATGCAAGTATGCAGATTGTTGGCACAGTAATAGCAACTACTGCACCTGCATATGGGGATACAAATTATTCGGGGTATGCGGAAATTCCAAGTACAGCCAAGTATATGGAAGCTTCCATGAACAACACTATAGCAGGTCAAATCGTTACAGTCAGATACAGCAAGGTTGATAATAATGTAGCCCGCATAACTGCACTTGAAACAGACCCGTTATATGGCAAGAAAATTACCTGCACGGGTGACAGCATTACGGCAGCTACACATAGTTATCCAGGACATAGCTATGTAGATCAAATTGCGCAGGCGCACGGCATGACTGTTAATAATAAGGCAATTTGGGGGGCTGTGTTTGCGCAAAACCAAGTTGATGGACAGGGCAACGCAAGAGGTTGCATATATGACACTATCGCATTGATGGATGCTGACGCTGATATAGTTATTATATCTGGTGGCATCAACGACCTTGAGTATCATGCTCGTGCTGGATATTGGGGAAGTATAACGCCAACTTATGAGGACACACTAGACACCGAAACATTTTGTGGAGCGCTTGAAGGAATATGTAAAACGGCATTACAAAAATGGAGCGGGAAACCAATAATATTCGTGTTTGAACACAGAATGACTATTGACTCCACAACCTATGGAAGTTTTTTCAAAAACACAGAATATGCGCTTATGATTCAGATTTTTCAGAAGTGGGGTATCCCGTATGTAGATTTGTACCATGATATGCCGAGTTTATCGTTGAATGCAGGGTATAAAGAAGCATATACAACTGGTGATGGCACACACCCCAATATTGCGGGGTATGCAAAATTCTATGTGCCAAGGGTTTATTCAAAAATCAAAGAAGTTATGGGCATTTAAATATAACACTTTAAATCATTGCATTGGGCAACTAAACGCCCATTTAGATTCCCAAACATAGCGAGGTAGCCAATGATACCACCGCAGAATAAAGACCGCTCTCAGGGACTCTGAGGGCGGTTTATTTGTATCGCAGACTAACACATAAAGGAGATAGCACATGAATTTAGCATTTGCAACATATCTTTCACAGAACGCCGACTTCGTTGATACCGCACTCGACTCCGTGCAGTACACGCATCAGTATTGGATTT
>Ga0326511_10000213_pt1 | contig 48481 bp, 104 predicted proteins | sample 0_2496_0518_D_FD_203701 | JGI IMG/M metagenome (GOLD analysis project Ga0326511, IMG submission 203701) | Bovine rumen microbial communities from UC Davis, California, United States - 0_2496_0518 | ecosystem: Host-associated > Mammals > Digestive system > Stomach > Rumen | place: USA... | reverse complement strand
CCTCGATTGCTTTTATTGCATCGCTTAACCCATCATGGTAGCCAATTATATATTGATTATCCGTCACATAACATTTCTGCTCAAATTCTTGTCTTGCCAAAACAGAATCAATATCAAACTCTCTGACCGCTACTTTCACGGCATCATCTAAAGATAAAAATAATTTAGTCATTCTTTTACCTCACTTTCTGCATCATCATCCTCGGCATCGTCACAATCAGAGGTCATATTGTTAAAGCATCCTCGTAACATATTGTAAAATCCGTCTGACAAAGCATTACTCTGCCTTAATTCATTTGCCGTACACTCAATTTCTGTGACTGTTGTTTTAATTTTCATTCTTCCACCTCGCATAAATTATCAATAGCATCGTTTTTACCACGATTTATCTTTTTGATCGTTCTTATAGTGGCTCTATATTCGCTATTCTGCTTTTCAAGTCTTGTGTTTTCTTTAATCAGACATTTTGATAAATACTCAAATACTTGATGTTCATAACCACCTTTATGTATCTCATTAAGTATGATTTCTACTGTCATTCCTACACTCCTTCCCTACAAGCCTTTTTATTGCTCATTCTGTCTTTTTTGTGATACATAGCCTCTCTTTTTAATTTAAAAATGTGTCCTTTTTCACCACCTCTATCAAGTAGAGTCCTTGTGCATTTCTTTTTCTTTGCTATGCTTGTCATTCCTTATCCTCTCTTTCTGATTTGTATGGTTCGGGTAATGGCATCCATGCTATCGGCTCAATTCCCATTAAGGCTGACCACTTGTAACCTGTATGTGTTCCAAATCTTTCAGATACCGCTTGTGCCATACCACCTTGCGATTTATAGCAGACAAGTACACTTTCAAACTCTTCGGGTAGCCTCTCACTAACAGGAATCCACCTGTTCTGATTTTCCGAACTGCTCTCGTCAGCACACAATGCTATGAAATCATCCTTTGATTTTGTCCTTATCTCATCAGCAATAGAATCAAGCGCCATTTCATGCGTCCATACTGATCTACCCATAATATCCTCAACATACTTGTGGAATATCTGAAACTTATCACCTGTCAGCATACATACTCCAGTGTAAGCCATTATTATTGCCTTTTCTCTATCTGTCATTCTTAACTCCTCTACTTTTTATTTTACATATAACATGAAATCTGAAAGTATAAATTTATCTATATCAAGTTTATAAGAACAAAACAGTCTTATTAAACCATTTGGTAAGCAATCAATAGACCAATCAACTCTTTTTGCCATATTGGTTTTAAGTGATTTATCAAAATCCTTATCATATTTACCATATCCGCCAATACCATTAAGGCATATAACATCACTACCACCACCGACACATCCTACAACCTCGCCACCATTTATTAACGCAAATTTCATACATCCAAAACCACTTTCATGTAATTCATTTGTCGGAATAATTACAACTCCATTAAATTCATCTGTCGGCTCAAAATAATCAAGATTTTCAAACTCCTCTCTTGTACTGTTTATATTCATTTTTTATCCTCACTTTTCACATAAGCATCACAACGGCTTATTATTTCATTTCCACTTTCAACATACTTGCAAATCGCAAAATTTTTACACTCATTGCAAAATATAACGGCTTGTCTTTTGCTTTGCATTTCTCTTAAACACTTGTTATATCCATCTTTGTAGCCCTTATCATAACTATCATAATTTTCGTTTTGCATTTCGGAAAACTTGAAATCATTGTATTCTGCTTTCTTTCCATCTTCAAAGCCTCTGTTATATATTTCCGTTGCTACTTTTTCCATAGCCTCTAATTCTGTAAATGTCATGTTTTACCTCCCATTTCGTAATCTTCTCATTACCTCTGCCATAAAAGGAATGTCAAAAGCCGTTTTATCAGGTATAATCTCTATTCCTACACTTTCGGCACTCTCTTTGATATACAACAATGCTTTTTCATTTTCGTTTAATGTGCCATCGTCATATACCCAAGCACCATAATTCGTTTTCCTTAACTCTCCCAAGTTTACCTCCCATCGTCATAATCATCATAAAAGATTTCCGATATTTCAGTTATTTCAGGTTTCGTTTTCTTTCTTTTCCGGGGCTTTCGCCCAAACATATAGTGATACCAAAACAGTATCAACGATGTTTGTAATGTTGATATTAGCATTATGAGAATGATAATATCGCCTAAACTATAAGTCATTTAATACCTCCTACAACTCTATTGTTTCAATCTCGTCAAACAGACAATCCTCGCAAAGCTCTTTTCCGTCAAGTACATAAAGTTTTTCAACCTCGTCATGGCATTTATCACATTCAAGGTATTCAACATCCCTTAATCTATCTCTGCCACATCCGATACACTCTGCACATCCTCTGCAATCACTTTCCCTCTTGATTTTCTTTGCCATAACACTCTCCTATCATTTCGTATAATTTTTCTTTCACAATCCCTATCTGATTATCTATGTATTCCTTTAATCTTTCATTTCTGTCTGTTTTAAACCATTTCTTTTTAAATTCTTTTAAGGTTTTCCGATACTCTTTTTCAGAAATATCGTCACTCTGCCACCATTCCAAATCATGTAAAACCTCGCATAAATCTTCTATTAGGTCATCCATTTCATCATCGTGCATATATCCTGCACATTCTTGTCTTAATCGTGAATAAATGTAATTGTAACTACCACCACTCATTTACATCCACCTCCTGCATCTTTTACCAAATCTTGTAAACCATTCGTACCGTTCATCCGTGATATACATTTCATTCATCAATTCTGACTTGTAATGAAAGTAGTTAAACAGGTTGTTTGCACCTTTACAACATTCTGCACTTTCATAGATAACCACGATCATGTTTGTGTATTTGTAAAATCCGATTAAAGTTAATTCTCTTTCAGCTATTAACTCTATGTTTCGATTAAATCCTATCCACCTTAACGGATTCTTTGGTTTTTCTATCGCTACTCCATATACTTTTTTCATTTAAGCACCTCAAAATTGATTTTCTTGTCTTTTCTTTCTTCTGTTCTCGGTATGTAATCTGCACAACAGTTAGGCTCTATCGTTCCGTGCCTACATTTCTTTGGGTAATTATCACACGATATACAAACACGCCCAAATTTAAGTTTATGTTTATCTTTTCCCATCATCCCATTCCTCTATCATGTTTATTATGTCAAGTAGGTTTATTATCGTGGAAAATACGATAAAATATATTGCTAATTTTATTACTCCCCGGATAAATAACTCATACATGACTTTCTAACAACTCCTGATTCTTCTGCTCTATCTGATTCTTTATCTCTGTCGGCATACGATTTATTGTTTTTGCCCTTTTAACATTTTCTCGGTATGATCGCATGAAATTACTTTGCACTACTGTTTCAAGTTCTTCTCTGTCTACTTGCGCCCACATTTTTATCATGTTTGCGCTACCAACTGTCTTTTTTATCAATTCCGGGAGTTTATCATATTCTTCTTGTGCATGATAATTGCCATTACTCAATGCCTTATCTACTAAATCCCATGCCTCTGTTTCTGTGGGAAATTCATCACTTATAATCTCTTTTATATCGTGTATTCCACTTGCTATATGGCTAATAGATGGTGCAAATCCTGATGTATCGCTCATTATGTATTTTTGCAAAGACAATGAACAATCCTTGTATTCAAAATCCCCTAACATTAAATGCCACAAATTGATAGTTTCTTTTAAGTCCTCTATTTTGTAGTTAGGGTATGCCGTTGATATTGCTTTTAAAAGTACCTTTGTTTCTTCTCTTGTCATTTATGTTCACCTCCATTCATGTAATTAACCGTAAATTCCCCAATGTCCTCTTTCATTTTCTTTTATTTTCCTGTCAATAGTATTTCCTTGCGCTCCTGACCAATCAGTAATTTCCCAATCAGGATTTTCTCGCTTTTTGGAAACATGAATGACAGAAGGTTTCTGTTCTAATACTTTTATAGCCATATCGAGTGCTTCTTTTGCTTGTGGATTTAGGTTTGCAAAATAACAATGTTCTTTTATATTCTTAATGGCATCTTCTCTTGTCATTTATTTACCTCCTATGCTTGTTCCCATTCATCATTTGTGTAGCTACTTGCTCTTTTTTTGGTTTCATTTTTGTTCTTGCTTATGGCATCTATTACCCATCTTCTTATGGCAAGGTTATGAGATTTCGACTTATAACCTTTTTCCTCGATGTATTCATCAAGAAACTTTATTGCCTTATTTCTCGTTTCTATTCCAAAATTATCGGCAAGTTTGTTGTATTCCGTTTCAGTTAATAAGACATTCATATACTCCCCATATTTGATTTTTTCTTCTTTTGGTTTTGGATTTTCGGTTATATATATATTATCTTTATTATCCCTTTTATTATCTTTTTTATTATTTATAATTAAGTCATTATTATTATATATATTATTGTCAGTAAACTTTGTTGATTCACTCTGTAAACTTTGTTTACTGTCTTGTAAACTTTGTTTACTCATGTTGTAAACTTTGTTTACACGATAGTAAACTTTGTTTACTCCCATAAATGATATATTTTCTTTAACTATCAGATTTTTTTCTAAAAGGCTTTTAAGATTTTTAAAAATTCCTTGTCTTGTTGAATTAGTAAACTCTGCCATATAGTCAACATCAAGATAAAAATTATTTCCTTGTACTTGACTAAAACCATGAATGATCGCATATACCAATAATTCATTCCCCTTTAGTTTTAAATCCTTAACCATAAATGCCGGGATATGAATGTAATTCTCATAGTTTATCTTGCTTTTTTCTTCTGCCATTTATAAACATCCTCCTACATAAAATCGAATATTGTTGTTTGTGCTGTTTCAGCATCTAATCGTTCTTTAGCTCTTTTATAAAATTCAGAATCCAATTCACAACCTATGTACTTGCGACCACATTCATTTGCACATAATAATGTGCTGCCACTACCTGCGCATGGATCGAAAACAACATCGCCAATATTTGAATTATCATTTATCAATCTTTTTAACAAATTATGGTTTTTCTCTGTCGGGTGCAATTCACTTGAGCTACTAGGGTATCTAAAAACTGTATTTTGGCAAAAAGCATTGAATGTTCCACCTTTTTTCTTTACCCATACAGCATTTTCAATGCCAGATAAATATATTTTTTGCCCATTCATAGGACTAGGGTTAGTTTTTTCCCATATTAGTTGTCTTGTGGTACTGTCTTTATTATTAACATAAAAATTATAAATTTTTGACATTTGCCCGCGTCCACAAAAAATAATCAATGTACTTTTTGTTACTCTGTATACTTCTGCAAGGAATTTTTCTAAATCAAAGGTTATAATATCAGCCTTGCCCTTTTTTAAATTTCGTAAACCGCCGCCATCGTTATTATCATTAACGCCATCGTAGGGAATATCTGTTAAAACTAAATCAATAGAGTTATCGCTTAATGTTTTCATGTATTCCATACAATCTATATTCAAAAATTCATTATCCATTTAAAACTCCCATCAAAAAACCTTTTCGCAAAGTGTGTCGGCACTTATACGAAAAGGCTTGTTAGTTGGCACAATATAAAGTTATCGAGTTAATACGACACCGACATATCGTACCAACAATGCACATATTAACAACTCTCTAAAGAATTGTCAAGGTTTTTATCGGGGGTAGCAGGTCAGGAAAAACCATATAAAACCCGACCTGCACAAACTATTATACACCTACTCAAACACATTTTCAAGTTCTTTAAGCTCTTTTACGGCTTTATCCGACCTTAAAATGTGGCAAGTTTCCCGAGCTTGTAATTCTCCGTATGAAATGCCTAATTTTCGTGCCTCTGCATTAAAATCGTCTAACGGAGTTTTAACAGATTTTCTGTTTAAATTGAAATAAGTATCACTCATTCGGTTTTACCTCATTTACCTCGATGTAGGGTAACGATTCAACAAATTCCTTTATCGTATCTGCCGTTGCGTAAACAAAATTACTGTCCGTACTCCGTTTAATATCCGTGAGTTTCTTAATGATTTCTTCTCTGTCAATGTACTGTTTCATGCTTTATCCTCTCAATCTGTCTTGCGACTTTTTTCTCGATGAAATCATCGGTATTGATAGCAAGTAAGTGTTTGATCTGGAATATCATAATCTCACAATCTGCAATTTCTTCAATGAGATTATCGTAATTCTTTAAAACATCGGATAGACTACCCTCTGCCCTATCAACCTTAATCACGGCTTGTATCAGTTCCGATAATTCCTCAACGAGTATTTTCTTTTGGTGTTTGTAGCCATAGTGTTCGGCTATCTGTTTAATCTCTTTTTCGTTTTTCATAGTTAGTTAAATGGTATTGCATCGTCAACATCGTTAGCCATCATATCGTCAAGATTTGGCATATTTTCTGCTTGTTCCTGATTGTCTGCCCGACTACCACAAAAATCCATACTTGAAATTGATAACTTGTGCGTGTACTGTTTGTTTCCGTTCTTGTCCTTGTAAGAATCCGAGTGCCATCTACCCGTTACGGCTATTTCTGACCCTTTGTGCATATATTTGCAGATAACCTCTGCCGTTTTTCCCCAAGCTACACAAGGAATCCAATCACACCCTGACCCTTTTTTCTCTCTGTCTACGGCAAGTGTAAAGTTGGTTAAACATTTGTCATTCACTTGTCTTAATTCGAGTTCGTTGGCAATTCTGCCGTGCATAGTACATACATTCATTTTATCTGCCTCCTTTTCGCATGATGTATTTTGCTATTTGTGTTTCATCGCCGTATCGGTTTTTAACCTCTATCATTTGAGTGTCAATTATCCATCCTTTGTTTCTCAACTGAAAGATTTTGTCACTTAATCGAGTGCAACCATACAACTGTATTGCATCCCATGATGTGATACTACGATGTTTCCTTAAATGTTCTCTGATTTTTGCCATCTGATTTGTCATGTTTCTACCTCCCTAATTTGAATGTGTATAAATGGTTTTTCTACATAGTGAAATTCACAAGTAGATGGTAACAAGTATGCAGGTGCATCGTCTTTTAATACCCCGGCTTTAACAAGTCCGTCACAAATTATTTTACTCGCAGCACCCAAGACATTATCATAGTCCCTTTTAACGCCCTTATTTTTTTCACCAAATATAAAATGCAACTGTGCTTGTTTAGTGGCTCTATACCCCCTTAATTGCGTTCTAACGGCATTTATAACAATCATTTCCAACTGTTTCTTCAATTTTCCGTAAGCATAGGGACTGCGATTAGCCTCTGCAATTAAATTATTGAGTGATGGCAAACAGTTATTGCCGTAATAACACCCATTAAGTTTTAAAATTCTATCATAAGTAGGATTTAAGATATTTTTTTCTGAATTTCTCTCTTGCGTTGCCTGAATTTCCATTTTTGTAAAAGTCCTTTTCCCATGCTAATTGTCCTGCTATCTTGCATAGCTTTTCACAAGTTGCATTTTTATGTATCTCTCTGTGACAGACACTACATAACGGAATAATTATACCATCTTCATCACATTTTTGCCTATCTCTGCCATTTAAAAGGTGGTGTTTATCCGTTCTCGGTCTGCCACACAAGATACAGATTTCAGTATATTCGGTAATCATTCGCAAATTAAATCGTTTATACCGATAACATGGGTTAATTTCATTTTGGATTTACAATAATTGCACTTGCCACAAGAAATAGGCTCTGCCTCTCCGTTCTTTACGGCTAACACCGATGCAATATTCATTTCGATTTCATTCAAGGCATTGTCAAGTGTCATTTGGTCTATGTTAACAATACAGATTTCCGGGTAATCTTCTTTGGTTACAAAAGCAAGGTAAAAAGGTAGTTTCTTTCCCGTGTTTATCTCAACAACTTTCTGATAAATAGCACCTTGCAAGGTGTAACCCCAATATTCAGGCACACTCACATATCCCGTATCGGCTACTTTCCATGCTTTGTGTAAATCTGTTGCGGTCTTTAAATCTACAATACACACATTCTCAATGTATGAATCCATTTTGATTTTCCAATCACATCCGAACAAGTGACCTACCATTATTCTCTGCTTTTCTCCCGACATATACTTTGAAAACAATTCATCGCCTTTTGCTTTGGCAATCATTTTCTCTGCCTGTTTGTATGGTGCTTTTAATTCTCCCTTTTGGGTAAATAAATCGGGATTGCTTTTCTTAAATTTGTTAAGTGTTCCCTCAAAGTAGGCATCAACATAACTTCCTACTTGCATTGCAAGGTTTTTCTCGTCTTGCCATTCTCCGTTAAGTTTGGCTAATGCTTTACTCTCACAACCTGATATTCCCATGTGTCCTGCAAAATCAAGGTATTCATGTACTGACATAAACCTTTTATTGCTTTCATTTGAGTAATAGTTCTGCTCTGTCAATTCGTACCCATCATCCATTACAATTTTCTGCATTTTTTCATTCTCCTTTACTTAAATGGTGTTTCAAAATCTTTAGGAATTTCCGTGTATTCTGCATCTTCAATTATTTCCGGGGTTTCAGGCGTTTCCTCTTTTTTAGCAAAAACATCAATGATTTCGTCTGATTTCTTCTGCAAAACAATGTTGCTATCATCGCCATCCTCAAGGGCTTGTCTTGCCTCTATACTCTCAAAATCACATTCGATATGTTTGCAAAGTCTACGCAAAACTGTTTTCTTTGCCATTTCATCCCATGAGTTTTTCCATGCTTTACTGTTAGATGCTTTGGAATAACTACTCCTAACATTGTTTACATCGTTAGTTGTCATAACCTCATACTGTAAGCCACCATCTTTGAACAAACAAACGGCAAATACACCACGGATTTGATTTTCATTAAGTGGCAAGGGTTTAAAGTTGATACTCGGGTGTCCGTCAACAATACTTTCTTCAAAAGTATCTCCCTCACGAATAATCTTTGCGTAAATATCTTGAATCGGTCTTATTGAGTATCTTTTGGTAAACTTGCAAAGCCCTTTATAGTCAACTTGAAACTGAACATCGTTTCCATAAGGTATCAGGTAACATTCTTTGTTTGCAAAGTCCAAACCTAAATAAGCACCTTTAAGCAACCCTGCTATTAACTTGCCTTTGTTTATATTTGTTATTGACGGACTATCGTTTAAAACGGATATTGCGTTCTGCACGAATCGTGTTTTGTTAAAGTCACTCGGTAATGCTTGTTCAACAATATCGAGTTTGTCTGTTAGCATTTCACTAAATGATACGGCAACCTCGTTTTTTTCTGCCATAATTATAATCTCCTTTCAAATAATTCGGTTTCTTTTCTTATTTCATTTTCTCTGTAAAAAAATTTATCTACATAGAAATGTTTTGGGTCATCGGGAATGTCATTAAAAACATCCATTTCAAGTTCAAACCCGAAATCTAATACAGATACATGGTTAAATCCATGTTTTTTTGAAAAATCCTTGATTGAATCGGCAATCGGTTTAAACTCTGCCATAATGTAGTTAAGTTCTGTGTTTGTCATTTTACACCTCCGTTTAAGATTAAAATATTTTGAATAAGTATCAAATAATACTCTGCGTTGGTATCAGGGTTATTCTGTAAGGACTTTATGAAATATTCAAGTGCCTTTTTATCATCCCCGATCATTCGGTAGCTCTGCCCTATCTGAAATAAGGTATATGGGTCATTCGGTTTTTTCTTTAGCTCCCGGAAAAGAATACTGTTGTAATATTCGGCTTTTTCAACCAACTTTTCACGGCTTTGCAAATATCCATAGTGTTTTACAACAAGTGGTAGTAAATAAGCCTCCATTTTGCCCTTATTTCGCTTTACAACTTGTTCGTGTACGGCATCTTCATACTTGTAAATCCGTCTGTCAAATAATCGTTCCGTTTTATCGGTAACAATGCTCTTTTTATCATCAGACGCATAACAATAATTCTGCCGTGTTATTCTGCCTATTGCTTGTGGATAAGTGGCTATTCCTCGTTTGATTTTGTCTAAATCTACCTGATAAGGTATTTCGTCTGCATCGAGAAACAATATCATATCGTTTTTAGCCATTTTCAAGGCAAAATTACGGGCTTTAGAGTAATCATGCACCCATTCATAGTGTTCAACCCTTGCGCCCGTTTTTAAGGCTATTTCAACAGTTTTATCGGTGCTACCCGTATCAACTACCAAAATCTCTAAAGGGTTTAACAGTTCCTTAACCTTGTCTATGGATTTCTTTATGTACTTTTCTTCGTTCTTTACTATGTAACATACTGTAACATTTAATAAGTCCTTTATTTCGGACTTTGATAAATTATTCAATTTTGACATACAAATAATCTCCGTACTCTCCTACCCATTCATAGCATCTTTCAAGGGTATCTCGGTATATATCAATACTTGTGCCGTTTTGTAGGCTGTATGCACCGCCACAATCGGTTATTTCAAATTCCCCGATCAACTCATAATCAAGTGTATAAACATACGCAACCTTACCTATATTGTCATGGTTAGATGCACACATTCCCTCCTCGGGGTAAACACCTGATGCCGTTTTGTTTCCTGTCCATGTGTAACAGGTAACTCTCATATAGGTGGTGTTTTCCCTGATCTCCATTTTCTGTAAATCTTTTTCAGACGGATTCGCCAACAGCAACGCAACTATTGATATTCCTATTGGTACTATTCCCATTTTTTCTCCTCTCTCGTTTTTTTGCTAATATTTCTTCTCTGTTTTTTTTGTAATACTCTTTGTACCTCTCATTATTGACTTTCCTAACATAATCGCCGTTCTTTTCGTACCATATTTTTCGTGTGGCTCTAATCTGTTCTCTGTGTTCAATTTGATATTTTCGGCAATACTCTTTTAAGTATGCTTTTTTCTTTTCGTCTTTAATCTCTCTTTTAGTTTTCTTATCTGTCGTATTTTTTACAACCGGGGTTTTACTTTCAAGCGCCATAATTTCATCTTCTGTGGCTATACAATCATCGTATTTACATTCAAAACAATTACCATCGCACATTGTTATCAACCTCCATTTTCTTTCCTATTCCTGCAAGAACAAATGAAACGGCGTATGTTATGATTGCCAACGGAATGTTGTTAAATACTAACCAAATAAACGGCAGCATAAGAATAAATGAGATTGAGTAAATAATTCTGATTTTTGTTTTCATGTTCCACCTCCCTATATCATTACAAAATACGGCTCAATGTTTTCTGCCTTTAATGTGTTCATTATTGATTCCATTATCGTTCCTAATTTATCAGGGGTAATGTCATCAAAGTTTAAATCATCACGAAACGCATAGTGTATATGCTTTGTTTCAATTTCATAATTACCATCTACATAACGGCTTATAAAAAATCTTAATTTTTCCATTGTGTTCACCTTTCTGTTCGATTTTGTTCGTGTTCCGATAGTCTTAATATACACCCATTATAATATAAAGTCAATAACATTTTTAAAATTTTTTACAAAAAAATAACCCCTACCAACATTGCGTTGATAAGGGTTATCCGGGATATTAGATTTCGTTCATCATATCCATCATTCTTTGTCTGATTGTATCGTTAGGTGCATCCTGCATCATTTCTTCAAGTTCGGCTCTAAAGTCCTCACTCACTCTTGAATACCTACCCATTGAATCCCTGCGTCTTGCCCTTGAATATCCACGATTTCTACCATAAGAGTTGCCACCACGATAACCTCTGTATGAATTACCTCTCATGGAATATTCTTCATCATCGGCTTTTTCAAGGATATTACAGATATGGTCTATTGCACTTGACAGATACTTGATTTCCTCGACATTATCCTTTGAAAACTTGCCATTTTCGGTGTAATCTTCGAGTTCATCCATCAGTTTTTCTTTTAATTCGTAAAGTTTGTGCATACCTTTTTCCTCCTATGCCGTTCTCACAACTGATATTGAGGCATTGCGCCTTACTGTAATTGACGGAGTAGGTGTTACAGTTGCATCATCTTCTGTGCCATCCACATAAACGCCTGATACAGATACACAACAACCACAAGGAACAGTAATTGTAGCCTTTGTATTGATGTGTCCGTATTCTTCAACGGCTTGTGGTGTGAATATTGCTACACTTTCAGGAACAACCGAGCCATTAAGGGTTATTCCTAATGCTATTGCCGTAACCTCTGCTCCCTCGGGAACAGTTATGTTTGCTTGTAATGTTACCTCATATCTTGCAAATTTGTTTGATGTATTGCCTTTTAGAGTTAAAACCCCCGGTGCAATGGGTATTACACTACCCGTATTGCAAGGGATAGAAACAGTATTGAATGGTATAGTGTTATTTAAAGCCACTAACACATCACTTGCCACTAAAAATTCTGCCATAACAATACCTCCTAATTAGTTGTAAAATGCGTTGTTACCACATCCACAACCATTGTTACCATTGCAAGTAAAAATAGGTGTGCGACCGTAAACGGGGGTACTCGGTACGGGACAATTTGAAAGTCTGTTGTACAACTGATCTACCTCATTAGCAAATCCTTGCTGAATAAATGCGTTCTGTGCTGTCTGACTTGCAGCAAGGTCTTTCATAGCAACTTGCTGACGGAGTGCAGAGATTTCGTCATTTTTCTGGTCTAATTTGTCTTGACACATTTGGTCTTTTATAGACTGCACACCACTATTTACGGCATTGAGAATAGCCTGTGTGTTCTGTGTATCAGTTGTTCTTGTTGCACACGCCTCTCTTGCAATATCCGAGCCAATACCTGCAATGCCAAGTCTGTTGTCTGCACTTGCCTGAGCTAACTGTGACTGAATACCAAAAGCAGTCTGCATATTAGCCATCTGACGAGCATTAGCACCCTGTTCAACACCCGAAAAGCCATTAGCAAGAGCCATCTGCATATCTCCACAACAGTTGCAAAGTTGTGTTGAAAGTCCTGAAATGCCATCACGAATTGATGTAATGCCATCGTTAATCATTGCGTCACGGAATCCGTTATTAGTGTTGGTATTGATGTTCTGTTGTCCGTTGAAAAGCCACGGAAATTCGTAACCACCGAATCCACCACCGAATCCACCCATGCCCCATCCGTTTCCACCGATGAGTAAGAGAAGAAGAATCCACGCCCATGAATCGCCACCGAATCCACCAAAGCCACCGTTAGAGTAGGCAGGTGCAACGGGCATATACATTCCGTTTGAATCGTCTGTTAATGCCATAATTTTTTTCCTCCTGATTTTAAAGGTTAGGGGCTATTCTCACATCGAATAGTCCGTTTATATATCAAGGCTATGTACACTTGCCCTAATATTTAACATTAAGATTAGTTCCCAAATTTAGAACAAATCCGTTATTTCATTTGCCCGAAAATCTGTTGAATCATCGGGTTATTTTTCATTTGCATACAGTTATTTACTTGTGTTTGTGATACCTGATTAGTGTTTATAAGGTGTTGAATAATCGCATTTGGGTCATTCATATTAACGGAATCAGGAATGTTAAATCTCTTTGTCAGAATTGACATAGGATTTTGTCGCAACTGATTATACATTTGTATTATGTTATTCATTGCTTATCACTCCTTTTCTCGTTATTTCTATTCTGTATTCTGTCTTTAAGCCACTTAATATCGCCCTTAACTCCGTCTATTTCGGCTTTTAAATCATCGTATGATAAGTTGTTAGACTTTTCGTTTACATCGTCTGAAATCGGCTTATCTTCTTCTTTAACATACTTTTCAAATATAGGGCTTTCAAGTTGTGAATATCCCATAGCTTTCACATACATTCTCGGACTATTTTCATCCTTGAATACAACAGTATTGCCATATCCTACGGGATAGTTTCTTGCAACATTCTCATTTGCCACGGGTACAAAAAATCCCATCGGCATATCTGCTTTAGGCATTGTTGGTTGTGTTGTATTTACTTGATTCTGTTGTGGATAATTTGGATATACTCCGGGATTCTGATAAAAAGGATAATTCATTTCTTTTCTTCCTCCTGCTTAAAGAAAACATACTGTGGTATCTCATTTTCGGAGTTCCACGCATCGTATAACACTCCGTCTACAACTGTGGCTACATGATTACCCGTTCCCAAAACATAAACTCCCTCGGGATTGTCTTTGCAGAAATCGGCTATTGTATAGCAATCGGGACATTCATTATCAATTACATCACGATAAAAGCCGTGTTGCCTTAAAACAGACGCAATGGTGGCATTGCTGCTCGGTAAATCTCCCATTGCAAAACCATTTGAGCATAACATCATGTATGCCTTTTCCCACGGCACATCAAGTGCTTTTGAAATAGCTCTAACTGAACAATCTCCTACTATTCTGCTTTGTATAGGATTGGGGTTATATTCTTGCCACATAGTAAACACCTCTTTTCTGTATTTAGAATAAAATAAAAAAATCCCCACGGAAATGAATCCGAGGGGAAAATATCGTGCATATTAAAGGTGCTTTATTAACTTTTCCATGTTCTTGTAACAAATGTTCTTTACTTGCCGTTCTGTTAGGTCAAATTCTTCGGCAAGATTTTCATAGGTTATACCATCAATTAAACGGCGTTTCATCAGTTTTCTATCTCTCTGCCCGTTGTTGCCTATTATCCATTCATCAATAAGATATTCAATTTCACTACGAGATAAATCTATAATTTCCATTATGATCTGCGTGTCCTTGTGCCTCTTGATTTACCGTTTCTTTTTCTTCTGCCTCTTGTTCTTCTTGTTGTAGTTACTGTTTGCGACATTAGTTATCTACCTCATTCAAATCGCCAATAATATTTGTACCCTCTCCGTCTTGCGAATAGGTTGTTGTTTCTGTTGTATCGTAATATTCAAACTGACTTTCATATAAAAGCCACAATCCATTACTTGTAAATAACATAACAAGGCAAATAATTAAAACAATCCAAAGTCTTTTTATGTGTCTTTCTGACATTGCCATTGCACTTTCATAAGCTATATAAGGAATTGATTTATCGTCCATAGTGTGTTCCTCCTATTACGGTCAATTATATATCATAATAACAATAGTTGCAACATCGTTAAAGGTTGTTTCAAAAAAACATGGATACCATTTGTAAATTTCTTTATCGAGATAGTTTTTAACCTTATTTGTGTTATCAGTATTAAACAATGTTAAAAACTGTCCGTCTGCATCTTTGATTTCAACTGTTTCAGTAAATTTAAGATTTTTAATTAAATCCTCTACTGTCATACTGTTGTCCTTTCAATTAAATCCTCTCTTTGTTTTTGATTTAATTCATTCCACGGTGTTATACCCTGAATGTTTAACTGACTAAAAATAGCCATTAACACCGGGACAACGATAGAATTACCAAACTGTTTATACATTTGCGATTTTGATACAACTGTTTTCATTTTATCAATGTCAGAATCTCGGACACCCATAAGTCTACCACATTCTCTTTCAGTTAGTTTAAATACACCATAGTCCTTGTACAAATAATCTTCAACCTTTGGTGGTATTTCTTCTGTTGCATACTTTACGGCATTATCAAAATTCTGTTCTTTCATTTCTTTCCATGCTTTGCCTTTTATTCTTTTGTTTCCGTTTTCATCAATCCAGATCATTGAATCTTTATCCATTACCTTGCATACCTCCATATTCATTGATGTTATTGTAGGGCATATATCTCCATCACCTTGTACCCTACCACGCCTTAATTGACTTGTTGGGTAGTTAAAGTCTGCCACACCACCCAATTTCATTTTTATATATCCGTCTTTAACGGCTTGTCTTATTCCTATGTATTTCTCCATAATGTTTTATCACTTTAGGTTGCCTATTACCACCACTACAAGTTTGTATAGTAGGACAACAACCTTTTCTAAAATAAACTCTGTTAACCATTTCAAAGGCACTATCCATTACCCAAAATTTTGTTTTCTCCATATTTAATTTTCCTTATAACCAATGGTTTTTCAACACTTATGTGAGCAGGTAATGTATAACATATTCCTTTTCTTGACATTACTCTGCCTGAATCACGATTTTTTCTTTCGGTGTTTGCTGCTCCACCTAAAACAATTACTTTCTTTTCAACTCTCTTGTACTTATATATATATATATATTCGCTACTTATTCTTTTATTTTCCATTTTCTTAACACTTTCGGTGGGTCTTTGTAACTGACACTTTTTATAGTTCCACTAATACCCACCCTTGAAAATACTCTGCCACTATCGTTGTTCTGAATCTTCGTGTTGCCTATTGCACCTTTTATTATTATCTCTTTCATATTTCTTTACACACATTTTTTGAGCCGTTATCGTGCTTATGCAGGGGCAAATGCCCCCCTTAAAATAAACACGATTGTCAAGCTCATATCCGTTAGAATCAAGCACACCTAACATTATCAATTTTTTACTGTAATTCATTCTTTCCATCTAACTCCACTAATAAATCAAGTGCCTTTTCGGATTTAACAATATACTGTATAGCTTGTTCTTCTGTTAAATCTTCAAAGTAATCTTCCATACATTTATTCAAGTCCATTATTGTAGGAAATTTGTAATTGTAGTTTCCGAGTATTGATAATGCGAATGTTCTTTCACGATGTTGTGCAACTCCGTAATCGGCTGCGTTCAAATCTTCCATGTAGGTTGAATAACCTAAACTTTCAAGGAAATCTAACCATTTCTGCAAATGTGGTTTATTCTCCTGACTATGAATAGCAACTACATTTTCCATCAATAATACTTGTGGTAATGTTCCCATTTCTTTTAACTCTGTGAGTATTCTCTTTACCTCCCAAAGTAAACTTGATCTGGTGTTGCTACCCTCGGCAAAACCTCGCATCTGCCCGGCTTGTGAAATATCTGTGCATGGTCACTATGGAAACGAGTATGTAAGCAAATAGATATACTTATCATCACTCGTTATTCCTAAATCACCTCCTTTCACATCACGAATATCCATTGTTGGAAAGTTTGTTCCGTGAATTGCATTGTATGATTGAATTGCGTATTTATCAAATTCAACCACCCTATAATGTTCAAAATCTGCACCAAGATTCCTTAATGCCATTGCCTGACTACCATATCCCGCCGGGCAAACAACTCAATAAGTCTGATTTTTCTTTCGATTCTGTATCTTTCATACATCATATCAAATATACTAAGCTGTTCCATTTACATCACCTCCTTTAATAAATAAAAATTGTTAATTGTTATAGATTTTGTCTGTCACAAACTGATTAAGTGACATATTCTGTGAATTAGCCAACTGTTTCAGTTTAGTTTTTTCGCCTTTTTTAACATAAATTTTAATCACATCATAGTGTGAATCATTGTAATTTTTAGTTGCTTTCTTTTGTGCTTTGCTAACCATTATTTACTTACCTCGTCACTTTCCCGGTATCTTTTAAGTTCCTTTAACCATTCAAGCATCTGTGTAGCCTCGGTAATAACAAGCCTCGGATAATTATGCTTTTCATAAATTACAATGGTTTTTTCAAGTTTGATTATTTCTTTTTCAAGCGTCATTTTTATTCCTCCTTTGCTACTACCACAAATCCGTTGCCTAACATTTTAGCCACCTCAACGGCTCTTTCGGGTGTTTCGTATGTTCCGTAATACCATAGGTCTGTATTGTCTAATCTCGCCACTACATACCCCTCTCTCTGCTCTTTTGGTAAATTGAGAATGTTTACTGTGTATTTCATCTTGTTTCTCCTTTCATATCGCCATTTAAGGCATTTTAAACACCCTAAACGGCTTTCTATTATTTTGTGCTTAAAAGTTATCGTGTGTTATTCTTCATCGTCTGTATCGGGCTTATTTTCCCGATTATCTTCGTATTCCTGTTTGCGATACTCACGCATAACCTCTTGTTTCCATTCAGTTCTTTCCTTATCGTTGCCGTATCGTCTATCATCAGTTAGTATGCTCATCCGTCAACCTCCATTTCATCAACCCACTTGTTTAATACCATACGGATAAATTCTTTATCATCGTTGTTACACATACATTCAGTATCGGCTTTCCACTTGCTATCCTCGTTTCGATGATATAATGTCAATTCGCCAAATCCGATATTTGCGCTCCATGAAATGATAACCCCATTTCTACGATTATTTTCAAAACAATTTACCTCGTCAATCTGTAAGTTTTCTATTGTCATTCTTCCACTCCTTTCACTTTATCTGTAATATAATCAACTATCTCATAGATTTCTTCTTTGGTAGCCGTTACATTTTCGTGTGTAACTTGACTTGCTATCATCATTTCAATGCAGGTTTCTTTGGATGGAATTAAAATGCAAATAAATAATGATATAATACTTGCTATTATGATATTCTTAAATAGTTTAAAGATTTTCTTTTCGTTATCCTCTAAATCCGTTATATCAACGCCTCCATCTATCACCCATGTCGGTATTGCAAATACAATAATTATCAATGAGATAACTCCTAAAGCGCATAAAAACATTTTCATTCCTGTTGATATACTCATTAGGTAAAACCATATAGGGTTAATATAATATGTCATTTATTTATCCTCCTGTTTATATTTGCTATTACGATTATCAAAATTGAGATATACAACACTACCTTCATCAACACTTGTTATGCCATATATTGAACCTATTGTTTGTCCATATTCATCTTCAAATTCAATATTGTCTGATAAAAATATTTCTTTGTTAATATCACAATCAAGTAATCGTGTAATTAAATCCTTTACTATCATTCCTTATCCTCCTTATCTGCTTCTATGATTGTTGGTGCTTTATCAATCAATGAGCAAGTATCATACCATCTTCCCTTGCCATCTGTTTTTCTCTTTGGCATACAAGCACCACAATCACCAACACACTCTTTCCCGAATAATTCTTCTAATTCATCTGCATCAATCAATCTCATTCTGCCACTCCTTTGCTTGTTCTTTCATTTTCGTTTCAAGTGCTTTTGCATCGTTCCGATTAGTGAATACTAATTCTGATTTGTAATAGGTGTTAGTGTCCTTGATAACACATTCAACAAGGTAACACCGGGTTATTTTGGTTTCTATTTTGCATTGTGATATATGTAAATCCATTCGCCACACTCCTTTGTTAAATCGTATGTTTCACCATCACATTCAATAGTGTACTGTCTGATAAACTTTCCATCACAAGTAAATTCCTTGTCGGATATTATCTTGCCGTATCTTAAAATATCATCACAAATTAACTTTTCTTCTTCTCTCATGCCTTTGCCCTCACTCCGTACCATTCAACTTGATTTCCAAATGCTATTTTATATCCTCTGCCTACACTATCGGCATCTTCATAAGTAGGATATTCGTGTATCTCTTTCTGTCCGTCGCTCCAAATTACTACTAATTCGTATTTCATGTTTCAACCCCCTTTATCTGATAGTAATTATTGTTCCATATTCATCGGTATCAATAGCCTGAATACATGAGCTAAACAAATCTTTTCTTAACATTCCTTTGATGTATTCGTATGTACCCGTAATACAGTTTCCAAAAATTTTGGATTTTATCTGAAAAAGTCCCTTGTTATTAACCTTGTTGAAATACTCTTGTAATGTGTATTTTTTTCCATCTTCGTTGTAAATATTCTGTGCCATGTTGTGTACCTCACTTTCAACTTATAGGGACATTATATCACTCACAAATATAAAGTCAATAACTAAATTGAAATTTTTACAAAAAAATAAAACCACCTATCCTATTGGCGTAAGATAAGTGGTTTTAAAGGTGTAAGAAAGAATTAGTTATGCCAAAATATAGCAAATCACAATATGATTATAACTAAAAAAATCCCACCTATCAAGTGATAAGTGGGATAAGGTAAAAGGAGGGCATTTGCTATGCCGTGATAGTCTTATGTGGCTTTTCTTCCCTCATTGTAACCAAATCGGCAATAATGCTCATAATATTTAGGGTCATCTTCAACCCTTGTGCCAAAATCTTTTTCAAGTGCAGGATAATTCTTTCGATATGCCACAGGATTAAAAATTGCATTTGCCTGTCTGCCCTCTTTTTCCTTGCCCTCATACATTCCATGAATGCAGAAATGGTCAAACAGTTTCTTGTCATCATAACCGAATGCATTTTTTAAATCACTCCAATGATTTGCATACCATGTCGGATTGAATACATATCCCATATCAACCTTTGAATTATCCATGACACTTTTGCAAAAATACTTTCCAAGTATTATTGTGTTTTCGTCAGGAATGTCACTCGGTATAGGTTGAGGTGTAGGCGTAACGCCTCCGATAGCCTTGTTTATATCATTTACAATTCGATTCCAATTGTTTCTGATGTATGTTCCGGGACAAGCCGTTGCATTAAAGTAATTATGTTGAGTAAGCAACAAAACACCTTTCGGAGCTACATAATTATTTGCAATCTTTGTTTTCTGGGCAATCGTACCTTTTACAAGATAATCAATACTCATTACACTTGTATAGCCATTTCTACGGCATATATCGGCACATAATTGGATAAGTGATTGATAAGCCTTGTCGGATATTTCCCAAGTCTTATTTGCCACACCTTTAGTTGTATTGGCTACCTCTATGGTAACGGACATTCTATCGTTTTTGCCATTTGATGAACACCATGAGCGATTTTCTTCTTTTACATAAAGTCCAATTCGCCCATCTGTGCCAATTCCATAATTTGATGATGCTTGTCTTTTCTTGTTTGCAAAAACTTGCCCACATCGTTCAACAGATAAGTTACCTGCCATGTGGTGTATAGTTATTCTATTGATACATTCTCTACCTTTGGAATAATTAGGGGATAGGCAAGTATAATTTACAAGGCTTGAATTTGTGTATTTCATAGGTTATTCCCCCTTGTAATAATTCTTTGATGAAATTCCAAGTATTGTTCCCAAGAATGTATCAAAAGCCACAAGGATAGTAATTATAATATCCGTATATTGACAGTTGAAACATTTAAGCACTACTCCAAGAAATGTTGTAAATGCAGGGAGAAAAATCTGTGCAATCCATTTTAATGTGTCATAAGTCTGCTCTGAAAATTTCATTTTGTTTATCCTCCTTTAAATTAAAAAAGCCTTGTCATTTGGCAAGGCATTATTTTAAGCACTTTTACGATTGTGTGCCATTTCATTTATAAATTTATCTAATTCATTCTTTGCCTCGGTAACTTTGCCATTACAGTTGAGCTGTTTAAGTCCATCAAGTACGGCATATAATGTCATAATTTGCACATACTGTTCATCCCGCATAGCTTGTACTGATTCGTTTATGTTCTGTATCTTTTCATCGTACCCATCCCATTTGTCTTTCTGTTTAAACCAATTTCTGATTACTCCGATCAATACGGATAAAGCCGTAACAAGTCCTGCAAGACCGATAATAGCATTAACATTTAAAGTTATTTCTCCCGAAAGTATCATTTCATTTCTCCCATAATTTCATCCCATTTTTCAAAAACGGCATCTTTAAAGTCCTTATTCGGACAGGCTAACATTTCTGCAAGGAAACATTGTTTAGCCGTGTTTTTAATAAATTCGTTATGTTCTTCCTCGGACATATACTGTTTTAACTTTTGTTCGTAAGCCGTTATTACATTCAGATAGAATCTTTCACTTGCTTTATACATTAGTCCGCCACATTCTCATTATCTCTATCCCTAACACAATCATAAACAATTTTAAGAAATTCTGAAATCGTATGATGTTCAAGGAAATTATCTATTTCCTGTTTTAAATAGTCTTTTTCGTCATTATCGTAATAACTCATAGTATGTCCTCCCAAAGTATATATTGTGGGCGATGATTTGCACATCGCATAATTTCCATTACTCTGAATGTACTTTACAACCGAGGTTAAAGTCTTTACCTATTCGACTACCACAATATCTATGCTTATTATAGCACTTGAATAAACTGATTAAAACAGATTTTATTCCTCATAAGTTTCATTTATTATAAGCAAAAATTCTTCTTCGGTTATCCAACCTTTAGCAACGGCATTTCTAACCATTTCTTCATTCCATAAATTTCGGTCATAATAACCTTTTACTTTTTCAAATTTAGGTGAATGTTCCATTGTCTTATTCCTCCGTTGGTATGTCAATTTCTGTCATCATAGCAAGGTAATCAATATCGGCAGAATTTCTGTCAATATTTCCTGCCTGTGTTCCGTCTGTCTGCCGTAAAGCACTTGTATCTGCATTAGCATAGAATTTATCATTGTCGATGCGCTTAATTAACGCACCGACAAGATTTTCAAGATTAGCAACTCTCTTTTCTAAATCCATTGTTGTTTTCCTCCTTTATACATCTTCTCTGCCATAGAATTGTAATTCTACAATACCACCTGCATAAGTATTACTTCCTGTTTGACTTGTAGGAACTAATCTTAAATACCTATAAAATGCAATATTTTCAAGTATGTGTTTAAATATTTTAGGAATATCTGTATTAGCATCCGAATATGAGCCAAGTGTTGTAAATGTAGTTCCATCATTAGAGCCTTTTATGTCACAATTAGTTAAAGTCCAATTTGTCCATATTATTGCTATAAAATATATTTTTTTGCTTGAGCCGAAATCATACTGAATCCATGCTCCACTTGAATTTTTAGTTTTATTTGATGACCACATAGTACTAGTACTTGAACTATCTCCATCAAATGCTTTCCAAGGATAAAGGTAAGTACCGCTGCTTGAGTAATAACTATCTGCACTACATTCTCCACTCGGAGTTGTCGCACTCGTCATTGTAGGCACTTTTACATTAAGCACACTATCAATGTATTCACTATTTGCAATGCCATCAAGCCAATCACTATCTGCAAGTAAAGTGTTTGCACAATAGTTGTTTAAACCGATGTAGGACATAGCAGATTGATTTTCTGTTATGCCCTCTGCAATAGTATAGAATTGTAATTCTGCAACTTGTACAATGTCTGTTGATGCTGATGATGTGGCTATTCCTACAAATTGTAATCTATGGTATCTATATGCCGTATTTGAAATAAAGTTTGTGATTTCAAAATCTTTTAAAGCATAAGAACTTGCCGTGCTTAATCCTGTTATTTCAATTTCAAGTGTTTCATCTTCCCAAGTAGTACGGTTATTTGAGCCTTGAATTTTAACTGTTCTTTTTCCACTTGTTACTTGATATGTTCTAAATGAGCCTATTACTTTTCCTATTTTCTTTGGTGTTGTAAAATCATAAGCAATCCAAGAATTATTCTCGTTGGTAACACCTTGCCAAGCATTTCCTGCCGATGTACTTGAAATCCCATCAAATGCTTTGTATGCATTGTAACTATCGCTATATATACTACTTGCAAAAGCCTCTCCACTCGGAGTTGTGTCCGATGTCATAACAGGAACAAGTGCATTACTTTTTATCCATTCCGTACATCTAACAAGATAATCAACGGCATCTGTACTTGCCATTAACATTGATAATGCCGTACTGTTTCCAAGAATGTCTGAAAGTGTTGAAAATGTACCACTCACATCTCCAAAGAAAAGCCACATATTTATATCATTTGCATCCACCTCTGATGGAGAGGGTAATGTCTTTGAAAAACTCTGCCCCTCTGTTGTGAATGTAACTGTATCAGTATAGATTCTCTGATTGTATGTAACAGTAATGGTATAGGTTTCTGCATGGTGTACTGTGAATGTGTAAGGACTACTCGTTGCATAAAGTGTTTCATCTGCACTCTGCAATCTACAAGTTGCACCATCGGGATATTTAACTGTTACTGTTGCGTGAAAATGTGAATCATCAACTGTATAAACCTTAACAGTATCTACAACAAGACTAACTTGTGCATCATCGCCACCGAGAATTGCATCAATAGTCCATGTACCAAACTCTGTTAAATCACATTCAAAATGTCCTATACTTGTTTCCGTTGCCGTTATTACTGTCTGTCCCTTTGTTGCCGTTACTGTTGAGCCTGTTTCTGAAATAACAATAAGGTGTGGTAAGATACCACCCTTTTCATCGGCATTTTCCCATTTCTGTGATGTGCTATTATATTTAAGCACTTGCCCGTTTGACAACGATGCGATTTGTGTATCAGTAAGTCCTGCAAGTGTTGTTGTAATCGTTCCGTTAACCCATTTTTGTGTTGTGCTATCATACATAAGCACTTGTCCGTTAGATACATTCGTAATGACAACATCGCCTATATCGTTGATATAAGCAACGGCACTACCACTTGCATTAAGCATCCAATATGTTGTGTTTGTGGGTACTACTCCCGTACACTCTTGTTTACAGATATATGACGAGCCGTTATACACAACCATATCAAGCATAGTGTATGTTGCCGTACTGTCATAATTGCCCTTTGGTATCAGTAAAACTCTACCTGCTATTGCACTCATTAAATTACTACCTCCCATTCAAGATTTCCTGTTGTAGTGTTGATACTAAAATCGTATGTTGCATCTGATGAATAAATCAAATTGCCTGTTGTAAAATCTACCTCGAAAGTTACCATGTTGGTAGCCTCAACAATTTCATCAAGTATATCGTGTGCTTCGTCTGCACTCTCTTGTGATTTCTCACTAAAGTATTTTGAGTTGTTGTGATAGTACGGACTTTCTGATGTTACATCCGTTCCGTCTTTCTGTCCGTTTGCAAATCCCTCGGACATTTTAGCATAGTACAATGAGTTATTCTCATACTGTGGGTCTGTACTCGGTACATCGGTGCTACCTTTTTGACCGTTAGCCCATGCTTGTGAATCAAGTTCGTGTGTATGGGATGCCGTTTCGTATGCGTGTGCTTGATTAACACTTGCATCTATTTGTGCAAGGTAATCGGGGTCTATCTTTGCCCTCGTTACACTACCATCAATGATGTTTGCCGATACCCTACCATTTGTTACTGTAAAGGCTATATCGGTTGAATTGTCAAACTCATATTGTGTAATGAGTGCCGACATATCCACATACTGTTTCGTGCCATCATCAAGGGTTATTACTAACTGTTGATAATGTGGTGATGTAGGGTCATCGTCATACTCAAAGTTAATGGCTATCTTTTCTATCTTTGTATCGACAGTATAAACTGTGCCATTTTCGTATGTGACAGTTAAAACACCCGTTGTATTACTGAATGTTACACTATGCACCGATTGTAAGAAATCACTTTGATTTGTTTTTGTTGTATCAAGTGAAATAACTCTATCATCAATAGTGTCAACGGCATAGTCTACTGTATTCAGATTTGTTTCATTTAAGGGTGTATCGGTACTCGGATAGTTTTCCCAATTTATCCTACTGTAAACTTTCTGCATTGTCGCTCTCCATTTCTTGCATTATCGCCTTATCCGATGCCGTTGTGGTTATCCTTAAAATATCACATAGAATTAACCTTTTACATTCCAACGGTACATCGTTTTCGGCATTTAGCAAAGCAATTATGTTATCTTCAAGATTCCGTATCTTCGTGTTCATCAACTACCTCTTTTATGATTGTGGCATTATACGGAGAATTATAGGCTATCTGATAGCCATTCTCTGTAAGTAAATTTTTAAGCTCATTAAAATGTTCATCATTATCTGAATAAACATTGCCATAAACTACTAACATTTTACTTTCCCTCCTTGCATAAATGCTTGTTAATGTAATCAATAAGTTCGTAAGTAAGTGCTATTTTCTTCCCAGTTTTGCTTTTAAGGATAACTGTTTCTGTTTCGATAACACTTGTTTCAATTTTGCCTTTGGTTTCTTTCTTCTCCATTGTTTAGCCCTCCAATTACAAGTTGCTTATTTTTGAATTTACATTATCATACCATTGTTTTGTCATAGCACCACCACCACTAAATACAAATGCCGTTGCCGTAACCTGATTGCTACCAACAGTAACACCATTAACACCATTGGCAAGTGTTGTGCTTATTCGCCCTGCTGCGATGCTACCTGCCGTAATCTGATTTGCATTTATTGTTAAACCACTTATCTGACTACCGTAAATCGTTTGTGCCGATAGGTTGTTTGTGGTTATTGCTATTGCAGACAGATTATTGATACTTGCGTTTGTTGCGTTCAACTGTGCCACCGATACATGGTCTGCCTCAAGGTTTCCAATTCTTGCATTACTTGCGTTTAACTGTGCAACGGAAACATGGTCTGCCTCCAATGACCCGATTCTTGCGTTACTTGCATCTATTCTGCCATTTGTATTATCAACTCTGCCATCAAGTCTGTTTGTTTGATTTGTTACATTTGTATTAGTGTTTACAATCTCTACGGCATTGGTTGTAACGGCAGTTTCAAGGCTTTGTTTATATTCAGGGTAATATTGTTCAGACTTGCTTTCGTAAAGGTCTGTCATGGCTTGTATTCCACTTAAAGTCCTTTGCAGAATATAAGTTCTAACCATTCTTTTATTTGTAACAAGTGATACACTATCGCCTATTTCAAGATATGGTCTGCCTAACAACTTTATATTAGCAGGGGTAAATTCTATCTGCCACAATTCGTTGTATATGTTTTGCGCCGTTGCGTTTGCATTTGTTAAGCCGTGGGCTATCTTATTATCGGCAATACTGAATATATTTGTATCTGCCGTTCCGTATGTTCCTGTCCTTGCACCGTTCTTTCCGTATATATTAACCTTTGTTATCCTTGCCGTTTTATATGGTTCGTATTCAATGTTAATATAATTTGCCCTTGAAATCAGTTCGTTTGCATTTTCTTCGGCAGGGTAAACATCATCATCAGGGTACAAATCATCGGCAGGATATAAGCCCTCAACGATAGGTCTTAATTTGATATACTCAAACTGTCCGTTTCGGTTGATTTTGCCGTATCGTGCATTTAATTGACAGATGCCCTTAATAATTGTGCCACCACTAATTACCTTGTCGGTAATCGTCTTTGTAACAGTTTGTGTATCATTGGGTAGTATAGTTTCTACTTGCGTTAAACCACAATAAGCAAAGAAACTGTCACGCATATATTTAAGTGTAACCGGGAAAGTAAGGCTATTGTACCAAAGTGTAATATCCTTATCGTTGATTTCCTTTAACCTATCGTATGCCGTGATTTTACAAGTCATATCCTCATGGTTAAGGTTAGTAACCTCGTCAACAAATCCCTTAAATAAAGGAATATCCGTGTTGTTTACAGTTACTTTAACAACAATGTATTCTCCCGTGATATTTTGGGTTAAGTCTGTAACCTCACAAGTAAATGTAGTGGCATTGCAACCCTCAAAACGCAAGTTATCGGAGTTTTCAAGTCTTTCAATTATCTGTAAGGTTTCACCCTTAATATCTTCATTCTGTATTGTTATGTTTTTGTTTGGTACAGTTATCGTTATCTGTTTCGATGTTCTAACCGTACTATAAGCCCAAAATGATGCTTTTGTTTCGTCTGTAACAGGTAACATATCAATATCCTATAAACTTAATTGTGGTTTCATCATACAAAATTCTGCCATCAAATATTCCGTAAATCTGAAAGTTAATATCAGGCATATACATTTCTTGCGTTATGTATTGATCTGTTTCCATATCGTAAAAAGTTACATTTGCTTTTTTCTCTATTGCAGAAATGTAGTTGCTACGGATTTGTGATAAAATCGTTTGCAAGTCCTCGTTATACATTGGAATTAAATTCATTTCCAATTTGTAAGGCACATGAGGTAATGCGTTCCTGATTAACACACCATCTGCACTACGATAACTATCAAGGTCAATAACTGTTCGCACACTTTTGTATGTGTCTGCCTTGATTTTACCATTTGGCACTATGTAATTTCCAACTTTTACTAAAAAATTTGAATAAGCCATTTTAAACTCCTTGACACTTGCCTAATGGTTTTACCCATTAAGCAAATGCCGATGCTCCCGTTGAGTTTTTGTAAATTCTGTTCTGTTGCCGTACTACTCTGAATATGCCCTCTGCATCGCCCTCTAATACAACATTTACATTCTGTGTACCTTGTGACATTGCACTCATTACGGCATTGTAAACGCCTTGTTCAATACCTGCAACAATTTGGTCATTGTTTGCAACGGCTGTTTTTCCGTTTGTGAAACGCCCTACCATTTCGCTACTGTTTGCATAGAATAAGCCGTTTTCTCCGTTAGGAAATCCACCTAATGAGAATGATTGAATAGGACTTATCTTTAACAGTTGTGCTTTTCCTTTTTGCACAACCTTTTCACCACCAAAGTCTATGTCATCCCACGATACTTGCATTGCCTGATTGATACTCTTAATCATTTGATTAAAAATACCAATTACAACATTTGCCGTGTTCTTAAATACAACACTAAATGCTTTCGGCAAGGTTGATAACATACTTGTGATATTATCCATGCCAAACACTTGCGAGAATGTATCTGTAAAGAATGTAGACACACTTGTAAGGCTCTGTATCATGCTTTGGCTTGACAATATCGTACTCTGTCCTAAAAGGTCTATATTGCCCTTTGTAACCTTTGTGGCAACATCGAGATTATTGTATGCCTCTGATGATTTTTTAAGGTTTTCACGATACTTGTTTTGATTATCGGTACTTGTTTTGAGTGTATCATCGTATTTTCTGAATACATCAAGCATCCTACCTTGTTCTATACCGAAAGTCTTGATTTGGTTAAATGCACCACTCATAGCACCACTCATGCTATTTGTGTTCTTTGATACTGTATCGGTTATAGCACTATAATCATTTACAGATTGGTTTATATCAGAAAAACTTATTGTTGATAATGTATCGCTAAAATCATTTATAGCATCACTTGATTTTTCTGTATCTTCTGCAAGTGTATTAAATTGAGTATTTGCAATAGTGTCTTTAAGCCCACCTAAAACCTTTTCAAGTATGCTATATTGTTTAGTGGCATTGCTTATTCCCTCAAAAAAGCTCTTGCCACTTGATGTTACACTTGATGTATCAAAGGCTTTTGATATATCAAATTGGTCTTTTAACCAATTCGGGTCATTTACATCGCCAAAACCAAAAGCACCTTTATCGCCCCATAGCAAATTATCCCACTTGCTTTCAAAGGCATTTGATAAGTCAAATTGGTCTGCTAACCAATCAGTAAGTGTGCCAATATTGTTTTTGATACTCCACTTTTCGTATTCTTCATCGCCATAGATTTGTTTACCAATCCATTCGCCTAAATTGTAGCCTAAAATACCACCCATAAAGGCTACGGCAAATTTTGACGCTAATGTTGTACCAAAAGTTGCAATTTGGCTTGTTGCACCTACCGATGTAAATATCCTTGAGATATTGCTAACTGTAAATCCCGTTGCAATTCCCGTAATGATTATTGCAGATAACGGGTCTGCATTGAATATTCCCTCAAAGGTTTCAAGCAAAGCAGACATAGCAGAAAGGACAACCTCCCAAATGCCTTTGAGAATACCTTTCCAATCAAGTTCTTTAAGGAAAGTGCCGAAAGCCTCTCCAATAGCCTGAAAGTCTGTCTTTTGCAAGAATGTTGATACGATTTTGAGTGCTTTCTTGATACCCTCACTTATGTCATGTGCAAGTTGTTTTTCGTCAAGTGTTGCAATAAAGTTGTTGGCAAATTCCGACAAAGATAAACCAATTCTAACAGGGTCTATTTCGTCAATAAATCCACCTATATTGTAAAGTGCCGTGTTTATTGCACTTGCTATTGTTGAGCCGAGTGTTGCAAATGTTTCCGGGTTGAATAAACCATTCAAGAAACTTGCAAAATTTTTACCCCAATTTCTTGCAACATCGTATATCTTATCCCAAGGTATTTTTCGGAGTGCATTGCCTATGCTTGTTGAAATAGTATCGCCAATAGCATAGTAATCGCCCTTTTTAAAGGCATCTACAATCTTGTCTGAAAGCTCTTTAGCACGATTTTCGACATTCTCATAGGCTTTATCCCATACCTTTTGATACTCGTCATAAATCGCGTCAAATGCGTTTTTGAGTTCATCGGAATAATCGGCTACTCCACCACTACCTGCACCACCACTTGTATCTGTGTTGATAATGGTGAGTTCGTCTATACCGAGTAAGTTTTGTTTGAGTTTCTTTGCTGCTCCTGACGCACTACCTAAAGCATCTTCGGTATCGTCTATTGACCCGATTAAATCTCCAATATTGTTACTTGCTTGTGATGAAATCGAAACAAGTTGAATACCAAAGAAATCAATAATGTATTGAATAAGCCTTTGTAATGCTATTGTTAAAGCATTGATATAAGGTAATATCGCAGCTACACCACCAAGCAATGCGCCACCTATTGTTCTGCCTAAACTATCGAGGTTTGCCTTTAACATTCTTAATTGGTTAGCAGGTTGCTCAAGTGTATCTGATAAATCAGCCCACGCATATCTCGTTGAATCAAGAATTGTAATTGCTCTTAATAATGCCTTATCTTGTTGTCCGAGTTTCGTTATACTTGCATCTATTCCAAGATCATAAAGTTTCTGTTGTAATGCCGTGTTACGAATGTTCACGCCGTATTTGTCAACGGCTCTTGACATTCCGACAATACCACTCGACATATTATCCCAAACCTCTTGAAACTCCATGTTCTTAACTGATGCGAGGTCTGCGCCAATTTCGGTTAATGCTTGTGACATTTTCATTGCGTAATCACTTGCAATACCCATTGACGATGATAATTGAGCGAATTGTGCTTGATAATTAAGCATTGTTTTAGGGTCAAGTCCAAGATTCTTTGTTCCCTCTCTCGTTAACTGTCCCTTTTCATCAAGCGAATAGCCTGACATTTTTCTTGTCAGTTCTTTTGCTTGTGTTGAAAATCCCTCATATAAAGCATCGTAATAAGCCTCGGCAGAATCGTAACCTGCCTCTTGCCAATCTCCCGTTGCCTTTTGTGTGATTTGGTCTATTGATGCGTCAAAGTAGTTGTAAACCTCGACAAAATCCATTGCCGATTTAACGGCACTCCAAACACCCTTTACGGCTCTCAATAACAAGAAGAATTTTGCATAGAACATTCCAAATGTTGATGCAAGGCTCTTTGTGGATTTGTTAACCTTGTTAAGTGATGGGATAAGGCTATTGAGATTTGTTCTCAATCCACTTGTTGATGCGTTTATCTTTACACCTTGATTTGAAATCTGTGAAAGTGCCTTTACAAGTTCAACTGTACTACCTGCGACTTGTGGACTTTTTGCAAGTATTCCAATAAGGTTGTTTAATTCCGTTCCAAGTGTCCGTAAACTACTTGCCGTTGCACTTGCTCTTTTTCCTGCATTAGCTAATTGTGCAAGTGCCGTTGTTAACTGTATCGTTCCCTCTGAAACTGTTGATACACTTGCCATTGCATTAAAGAAACGCACTAACTGTGTTGTTAGTCCGGGCATGGCGTTTGTTACGGCAACCATTCCACTACCTGCACCTGATAACTTTGCAAGTGCCTCAACAAGTTTAGTTGTTCTTATTGACACTTCCTCTGTGTTAGCAAGTGTGTTTGTAAGTTGTGCTAACTCTGTACCTACTCTGCCAAAATTAGCATTTGTAAGTCCTGAAAGATTTGCAGAAGAAAGTTTAGTAAGGGCATTTACAAGCCTTGTAACACTACCACTTATGTTACTACCCGATATATCTTGTAATACGGGTGTAAGTCTTGTTAAGCCATCTGCTAATGCTCCTATACCTGCATAGTTAACATTCGATATTTTATTTAAGTTGTTTGCAAGTGTGGAAAAATCTTTAGCCGTTTGGTTAGCTTTAAGTGAGGACATTGCCCTACTTAAATTTGTTATTCCATCTGCTAAAGTCTGAAACTGTCCGACATTGGAAAGAGAATCTAATGCCCCATTAAGTTGTGTCAGTTTTGTTTCAAGTTTATCAAGTGATTTTATCGCACTATCTGCACTTGCTTTAATCTGTAAACTTAAATCAGGCATTGTCTATCTCCTTAAAGAAAAAGGGTAACACTTTCATGCTACCCTTGTTTTGATAATTCAAAGTTTGCTTTCATAATTTCCAAAGATTGAAAAACGGCTTTTACTTTCTTCATGTTTTCCTCTTTGGCTCTATCTGTGTTGATTTCTTCTTCTTGCATAAAAGGTTTCTCAACATAATTTGCTTTCGACTTTTTACCTGCAAGATTTTTCTCAACGGCAGATAACACGGCACTATGTATGTATGCACCCATACACCACATTTGTTCATCAAGCATTTTTCTCTTGATTTTGTGTGCCTCGTAAAATGGTTTAATCTTTCTCGGGTTTAAAGTCCAAAAAAGACTATATGGAATACCTATTGCTAATGCGTTAGGTAAAAATTCTTTCTCAATTAGTTCTCTGTAAGTTCTGCGCTCTCCGTTGTAGTTTTCTTCTCCTTGCCCTTGACGAGAGCTTGAAAAAAATCTGACTTGTCAATCTCCTTTGCAAAAGCATCTACGATAGGCTTTACATCACCACCGTTAATGATATGCTCCTGAATGAGTTTTCCTGCATCTTCAACGGAAATCCCTGCGCATAACGCAAAGTAGGCTCTCATAAATGAGTTTCCCTTTTTGCGAACATCGTTAAAATCAAGTCCGTTATCTTCAAAAAAGCATACGGCATTGTAATCAATCTCTGCCGATTTGTAAGTTACTCCGTTTACCTTAAATGTCATTTTTATTTCCTCCCAAAGTTTAATTTAAGCCCTTTTGGGAGGGCAGGGAGATTGCTCTCCCCACCCTCTTTATAGGGCAAGTTTTTGTGTTATCAATCGCCACTACCTGACGATACGGGAACAACTGCTGTGTCAAGTCCCTTGTAATCATTGATTGTAAGTGTAAACTCAACTGTCCAAAGTTCGTTCTGACCTGATTCGGGCATGGGGATTTCTTGAGGTGGCTCTGCCACAACGAAAAATGCACCACTTGTAAGGTCAGGATGGTAAACCTCAAACCAAGTCTGCTTTCCTGCCTCTTTAGCTGTCTTGTATGCAGAAATAAGTGTCTGCCACTCTGTAATTGTATCAGGTGTGATGTTAACTGAAACAGGGAAATCTCCACCCGTATCGCCTCTACCTGCAACTGACTTTGTAACCTTGTCAATGAGTGCAGATGCGTCAATGGTTTCTACATCAATTTGGATTCCACCGATACTATTGATTCTTGAAAGCTCTACAAATGTAGCAGGTTTCTGTCCTGCCGTTGTTTCCACGCCATAGAAAAATCTTATTCCGAGTGTGGACATTCCGGGTAATGCCATTTTTTTATCCTCCTATAAATTTTATTTGTGAAATATTTTATGATAAAAAGGATTGTTCCTTTTAACCAACTGTATCGTTTGCACCTACCATTCTACGCACACGGCATACACAACAGTTTGTATCGTTACCCGTGGGAATAACCTCGGGTGTTTGGAATACCTCATATCGCAAGGCTTTAAACTGTTCTATGGTTTCCCATATTACTTGCCTTGCAACTGTCTGCCCTTGTGTTTTCGATGATGTAACCTCGATTTGTGCCGTTGACATTATTGCGTTTATCGTAAGTGCATCAAGTGTTTTTCCGTATTCGTTTGACGGAAGAAAATGTATGTATATTGTCGGGAAATATGAGTTTGTATCATCAGGTGTTGAGTCTTGTGTAAAGTTGATTTTGGAATATTTGCTTTTCAACTTATTCGTAACCTTTGTTTTAACAATGGTGTATATGCGATTTTCTAAATCAAATACCCAACTCATGTTTTAAATATTTCCCTTGCTTTTTGTCTTATTTGTCTTTCCATTTCAAGATATGCGTTGTATATAGGCATTTTAGGTGTTGCACCACTTGAATGTTGCCACTCCTTTGTTTTAGCATCTTTATACCACCATATATCTTGTTTTTGTGCGTGGTTTATATTTCCAAACGGCTCGTTTGTTTGGCTCGGGAATGTACCTCTGCCGACTTTCTCTTTTACATTAGTTGCCTTAATGTGTTTTGCCTTTGCATCGGCTTTTACACCTGACCCAAATTCTGCCATTAACACGGCACTTAATTTAGCCGTTTTCTCAATTTCTTTTCCGTTTTCACCCTTTACTAACCATCTTGATTCATAAGGGATAACATCGGTAAGAATAATTATTGCATCGCAACCATATTGTTGTGGGTCTATTTTTCTACCAAATGCAACATAACTCGCAAATTCATCAGGAATATTAAGGTTGACTATCTTGATTCCATCATCGGATAATTCCTTGCAAAATCTTTCAGTTCCTTTGATTATCTCTTGCTTATAATCTTCAATATCCTTAATCGCTTGTTGTATCGTTGTCTGATTGAATAGGTTGATTTTCAGTTTCTTCATCGTCTACGCCCGGACTTTCTTCTTCTTCACTCGAATTTCGTTTAAGCAAGAACAAATCTTCCGTTAAACCCTCATCCATAAGTCCACAAACAGTATAGTCCGATGATGATGCTTTGGGTATTCCTTGTTGTTCATCATCCCACTCGATTTCCGATGTTCTCCAAATGATCGCACCGATTTTAAGTGGCAAATAGCCTTTTGGCACACACAATTCAGAATAGATTGATGATTGGTCTACTCCCCATGATTTAATGTGCATTTCATTAAGACTTGATGATATTGAGCTACGGAAAGCAACGGGTGTATCGTAAATCTCTGAAACAATACCCGTTTCAATGGGTGTTTGCACTCCGTCTATGTCAACATAAACAATATTACCCTCTGCGTCTGTCTGATACTCTTTTTGTGTTCCCACAAAATTTGAGTAGTACATATTCTGTTTATCTCGTTTGGGTAATCTCATTCTGTGCATTATATTGTCCTGACATAATTCGGCAAGTTTTCAAGTAAACTTGCGTTTATCCAATCATACTTGAAATTACGGGTTACTCCGTTTGATGAATAAGAGTTCTGTCCCTCTGTACCAATTTTCAAGTAAAGGTCTACACAAGCCATCGCAAGTGAATTTTTACAAGCCGACAATTCATTGACTTTTCTTTCGTCTGTGAAATGTTTAGGAAAATTGCATTTCTTTAATGCGTACTCGAAAACAAAATTAACTATTGATAATGGAAACTCTGTGAGTTCTGAATCATCCCCATCGTCACTTTCTGTCAAATATGTTTTTGCTAATGCTCTTATCTCGGCTATGAGTTCATTCATAATGCAATGTTCCTTATTTTGTCTTGCGTTTATAAGTAGGTTTCTTTTCTACCTTTTCTTCTTTGGTTTCCTCAACTGTTTCTTCAACTACTGTTTCGGCAACCTTTTCTTCTTTGGTTTCCTCAACGGGTATTTCCTGACCTGCATCATAGTAAACGCCGTTGTATTTTGTTCTGAATGGTAAAATCATTGTCTATCTCCTTAAACGGCTTTAGGGGGCTTTATATGCCCCCATTTAGCCATTGTATTGATTAGTATGTTACAGAAGATGCAACCTTGAGCATATATGTCTGCTTTAAGTTCTCGAATGACGGGAGAACAATCTCTGATGCGATTGTCTTTGTCTGTACGGGGTCTACTGAATTTGCAACTGTAACGGCAATTCCGTCAATGATTGTGCAATCATAGTTAGCATCCTCAAGGAGTGTTGCCTCCTCGGGTGTTACACCATACCATGTATTTCCGAGTGTGTTGTCAGGAATAAGTGTTGCCATACCATCAGGATAGAATTTCTTTGCCTGATTGCTCTCGTTCTTATAGAGTTTTGTATAAACAATGACATTGATTCCAAGCTCGTTGGCAAAAAGTTCCTTAACTCTTGCATCTGTCATAAAGATATTAGCAGATACATTCTGTGCGAGAATTGCAGACTTAATCTTTGCGTTCTGCTTGAGAAGATTCATTGTCGCCTTTGAAACGATCATGTTTGTAGGTCTAACACCTGTGTCCTGCTCAACCTTATCTTGTGCATCGGCAATATCTTTCATGGGGTCAGAATTTGTTGTATCTGTCCAATAATTTGTACTCTGAACACCACCAACATCAGTAAAGTTATTTGTTGAGTAGTCATTGTTAGGGTCATAGTTGTATGCGTATGTTGCGCCGTTAGCAGAAATTGAGATTGAGGGGTGTCCGTTTGCATTAGCAAGGAGTGACATTCTCATTCTCTCGGGTACTACCTTTGCACCTGCAATAAGTGTGTTTGCATCATCAAAGATATGTGAAAGTACCTCTTTTGCATAAGGGTCAGAAGAATCCTGAACACGCAACATATCTTGTCTGTCCTGCTCCTTAACAAGCATACTCTCTTTGAAATATGCCATTTCTGTTTCATCCATCTTGAATCCCTCACGGCTACGGATAGTAGAAACAGTATCGAAAGCAGACGGAGAAAGTGATACGGGTAATCCCTTTGATGTTCTTATCCATTTAAGGTCAAGTCCCATCTTCTTTCTTGTAGGGAAAAGTGCCTCTCCAAGATAAGCGTCTTTATTTGATGCTACCTCTGATTGAAAAATAGCAACGGCTTTTGAATTATATACATCAGTAATTCTCATTATGCTTATCCTCCTTTAATTATTCAAAAAACAGATTTGTAAGAGCCGACTTACAAGCGGTTGCAAGTGTAAGACCACTATTAGCCTCTGCATTTGCAAGGTTGATTGTAGCGAATCCCTTGATAAGTGAGCCGTTAGGGTTATCAACATATACATCGTTGAGAAGAATACCTACGGCATCACCATCGTTCTGAATTGTACCATCTGCACCGATAGGACTACCTGCCTTAACTACATCGGTGTTTGAAAACTCTGATGATGCGATTGTGATAGGCACAAAAAGTTCGCCACCGAGTTTTCTTTTAAGAATGTCGGGTGTTGAAACAACTGAATTTGTATCAAATACCATTTTTCTTTCCTCCTATGAAAATTTTGTGTTTAAATATATTGTGCTAAAACATCGTTAGATGCCTTTTGAGATTCGGCAAAACTCTTTCCGATGCTTTCTGCCATTTTCTCTGCATCGGTTTTTTCAGGGTCATTTCCATTGCCTTGTGACCCACCGGGGTTTCCTGCTTGTCCTGCAAGTTCCTTAACCTTTGCGTCTACGGCGTTTGTTTCCTTTTCGGAAATAATTGCGCCTAATAGTTCCACATCAAGTGTTCCACCTGCTAATGATTGAATGAGTTTATCTGCGTTTTCTCCGACAATTCCTTTTTCGGCTAAATTAGCTTTGAGTTCCTTTGTCTTTAATTCGCTCTGTAAACTCTCAAACTGTTTCTTTAACTCGTCATATTGAGTGTCTTTTGTTTCGATAGTTTTGTCCTTTTCGGATTGAGCATTTTTCATTAGCTCCAACTGTTTTGTTAACTCGGCTAACTTAACAGAATCGGTTTTATATCCCTCTGCTTTCTGTTTCTCGGCTTGAATATCCTTGCCGTGTTCTTTCATTACCTCGTTAATCTGCTCGTCTGTAAGTCCTAAAGCACTTAATGTTTCTCTATTCATTTTTATCCTCCTGCCTACGATTTTTACGTTTTTTCTTAACGAATTGGCATCTCTTATTTGACGCATAAGTGCGAATTTTATATATAAAAAAGTCTTGCGACTTAATTACTGTATTTTATATGGCATCGACAGTTGATAATGTTCTGTGCTTTCGGATTCATTGACAAATCATGTGGAAATAACATCATATCTCCACCAACTTTGAAATAGTCCTTAATGCCAACTACCTTATTGTCAACAAGTTGGTGTGATTTCCTAACCTTGTTGTCCTTTTCGGTGAGCCATTGTTTTTTGGTAAACCCATTATTGATAGCATCTTGATAATCACTATAATTCATAATAGTGTTTGCCTCAGTTTCGGCTATATCCAATGCCCTATCTTTTGACAGATAATATTCTGTTTCAAGGTTTTCAAAAGTGGTATTCACGATTTCAAGGGTTATGAAATTCACATAACTTTCTGTGTAACTATCAGAAAATCCGATTATATCCTTAAATCGTCTTTGTAGCATTAACACATAGTAGTCTATATCTTGTACTCCGTTTGTGTATGCCGTACCACTAACAAGAAACAAAAACATAGCAATAAGGTTGTAAATCTGTTTGGCAATATCAACCCTATCCTCCACTTGCTCGTCTGTGATTTTGTTCATTTCCCGGAAATACTCATATAGGATTCCCTCAATATCTTCATCATCAGACAAGGGCATATTTAATTCGTCTTTATCAAGTATTGCCATTCTTAACCCTATTGTCTATGTCAATTATGTTCTCGGCTTGTTCCTTTTCGGTATAGCCTTGTTTAATATCAAGTGTATCTCTTGATTGTGTGTAAACCTTTTCGCTATCGCTCCAAAGTCCTGATGTTTTAATTGCTATCTTCGGGTCAACTCCACTCTGTAACAGTAATGCAAGTGAATTAGCCTTAACATAAAGGTTATCTGTCGGAGAATGACTTATCTTTACATCAACATCAAACATATCAAGTGGCATTTCGTCTTTGCCCTTTGATAACTGAATTTCGTTAATGATGATTTTTGCAAGTCTTTTCTCTGCCTCTACTGTGTAAGGGTCTTTAATACCTGCTCTCTGCTTTGCAAAGTCCCAGCCGTTTCGGAGTTCGACAGCACCTTGTGAGTCACCTGACTTTGAGCCACCCTCTTTATTGGGTATTCCAAGAATAGATGCAATGTTATCGAGTATATCTTGTTTTGCAACTTGTGTTTCAGTTTGGTTAAGCTCTTGTGTCATAATATCAACATCGGCTTGTTTATCCTTTGTTGAATGTACTGTGATAGCTCCTACCTCTTTCATTTTTCTAAATTCGGTTTCGTCTATCTCACAGTTGACAAACTTGATGAAACTCTGCACAAACTGTTCAACGGCATCAACTCTGTTTGATTGGTAGTTGTTGATAGCATCAAGCATATCAATAACTAACTCAATATCAGATATTCTATCCTGATTGTTAGGATATTCCACGATAGGAATACCACCAAACAAGTGCAATCTCTTTAAGATTACTACGCCGTTCTTTATGCGATACTCAAATCTCTCATCAAAACACAAGAAAAACTGTTCGTTATTCTCGTCTTTTAATCTCTGCACGGCTAACATCGGTTGTTCCGTGTATTGTGAGTAAATGATATATGTATTAAGTGGTGTGGGTACTGTAATTCTAAAAGGCACATCGCCGTTTACTCTTTGAATAGCCTTAAATCCCGTACCTACGGCACTTGTCCATTCTCCTGATGATATGTCACGCACTTGCTTATCAACGGCAGCAACATAATCATTGAGTTTGTCAATTAAATCACTTATGCTCTCGTCTTTTCTCCGAGAAATATACTGAATTGGCTCTCCGTTTGTCTGTCCATTCTTAAACTGAACAATCTCCCATGCGTGATTTTCTACAACATTATTGCATACATCGTCACGAATTGTCTTGTTACGATAACGAATGGGTTGATCGCCATTCTTGTAACGCCACAAATATTCACATACCATTCTGTTGTTGTTGAAAACACCGATAGTATTGCCAACAACACTTAAAATATTGTTTTCGTCTATGTGGTCTACATTTGTGTATGCGATTTTTCTGCCATAACAACCTTTTACAAGTTGTTGCAAAGTCTTATTGTTCATGTTTCTCCAAAGTAAAAAGCCCTACCAAATTGGCAAGGCTTTTAAAAGTGAGGTCATTTGATGAAATCGACAAATCTTCTTTTCACGATTTTACAATAACAAGAAAAAAAAGTGAAATCTATGATTTGTCTACTATATTTTTCTATCCGACTACTACATTTTTCTCTACGGGTACTCTATTTTTCAATATCTCGTCTATTTCGGAGTAGCCAACTGACATTTTTTTGTAAAATGTTGATTCTGCTATCTCTAACTTTTCGCAAATATCGTTAACTCTCATGTTGTTAACAAACTTGAAATACACACATTTAAAGGCTATGGCATCTTCAATCCGTTCAATCATACAGACAATATCAAACTTTTCGGCTATTAGGGTATCTCTTTCATTCTCAATATCCACCATTTTTGAAATGATATTAGCAAACTTGTCTTGTTTTCCCGATGATTGAATGTAATCTCTCCCCATCGGTGCTGTTGTACTTTCAACCATTGACCTTAACATTTCAATTTCCTCTGTTTTTCGCTCGATTCTCGCTTGAATTGTCCTAATTCGGTATAAATAGTCCTTTGCGTTCATTTAAGCCCTCCCATAGCTCCTAAATGGATTTATACAAGCCTTTACACTCGGCATTTCTGTATCTGAATCCAAAAACATTTCTAACTGTGTTAAACCATCCACGGCATCGTCATGCTCATTCTTTCCGACTTTAACAAAAGTCACAAACTCATCCATTGCTTGTTGATATTCGTTTGATCTGCGATATTGCCCCGGTTTCTTCTTCGCTAATGGCTTGTTTGGTTGCAAAAATACAAATTTTCGCTTAATATCGCCTGAATATGCAATGATTTTTTCCATTTTTGACATTTTGTTAGGTGCTTTTCGGCTTTCTGTTGAACATTTGTAGCCCATTTTCTCTAACTGTTCGTCAACATACGCCTGAAACATATCTCCACCCGTGTTTCCCTCAAATCGTATCTGTCGGATATTGTTATTAACTATCTGTCCGACAACAATGGGTATCGTGGTTTCCTTTGGTTCTGCACTAAATACCCAATCAAAGATATACACATCGCCATTTTCGTATTCTGCTCCTATCGGCATTGATAAGTGGTCGCCACCACCCCATGCCACATCAACGGCAGCTACAATTCTATGGTCGCCCTCGGGTAAAATGCCATTAAAGTACCTTAATTCGTCTGCCTTAAAGACTATACCCTCACGAACATAGGGTTGTTGTTGATATTTAGCCATCCATTCGGCATTATCAAGTCTTTCTCGCATTTCGTGGTAGTATTCCGTGGAAAATCCGTTTATAGCATAGTCAAAATTGGATTTATCGTTTTCGTCAAGGGCAGGTATTCTTCTAAACAGATAACCTTTTTCTCCCTCATGTTCTTTTCTCATTCTTTCAAGTGGGTCAAGGACATTCCATAGTGTACCTACCATGAGTTCCTTTGCACCATCTATTTTTCGGTCAACCATCTTGTTTAGGTATTCTTGCCATGTATTTTCCATTCGTGACGGAGATAATGAGTGTTCTCTATCTCGCACTAAATCGTCTGCATACAGATAACCAATATTTGCCGTATCATTGTCTATTTTCCCCGTTTTTGCATCTTTTTTTGCTTTTCCACCACTAATATCAATATCTCCTGTCCATGTACCATCAATACCACGGCAAGTGATTGTGGCAAATCTGTCGGGTTTATCAAGGTTTATTATATGTTTGTCGGCGGATTTATCGGCTAAAAGTACGCAACCGGGGTGTAATTCTGAATATAATTCGGCAAAACAATACTCTTGTGTTGTCATAAGGTTTAACAATTCATCATAAAATCCATCTGCCAACATTCCCGAGTGTCCACCCATAGCACTATGGCTATTCGGTCTTTTGTAAGCTATCCACGATAAAAAGAAAATGCAAGTGCTCGATTTACCCGAACGGCTTGGCATTGATAGTCCATAAAACTTTAAATCCGTGTCCTCTAACCTTTGCAGATCATCGACAACAACTTTAAGTGTCTTTCTTCGTGGTAAATAAAACCTTTTTGTCGGGTGTCTACGCCGTTCCATGAAAAATATATAGGATTCAAACAAAAACGGACTTTCTGCTTTCAGAATCTTGTAAAACAGATTGACAATATCCACTTGACAATTATTATCAAAGCAAAATCGCTCAATTTCCCATATTGAACAGTTTTGTTCTCTCCTGACTACTTGCCTACACACATATTTGGCATAAGACAACACCTTTAAGCCATATTCATTGTCTTTCTCCGTTTTCATGGCTACTTGTGAGGCTTGATATAGTGCATCGGCTATTGAATAGTCTAATTGCCCGTTCTCTATTAGTTTTTTCGCATGATTTACATAGTCTTGTAATTCTTTACTTGCCATACTCATACCGACTTTCACGGCTACTTGTCACGATTTCCACGCATTACCAAAAGGAGTTATCGTCATGGATGAAAAACGATATATGCCTATCGGGAAACATCGAGATTCCCTTTAATCTGCTCATGCAAATAGGCTCTCGAAAGGTGTTCACAAACATGAACATTGCCACAGATGGCAAACAGCCCTTGCAGGAATCGAACCTACAAATCACGGGATCAAAACCCGTTGCCTTGACCGTTTGGCTAAAGGGCTATAAATAAGGGTTACGGCAGGTTAATGGGAACAGGTTTTGAACATTTGTTTTTGTAGTTAGTGCCATAACCCATATTTTTAAAGTTTTCTTGCACACATTGGACAATATCGTATCTTGATTGCCCGTGTTTCGTCTGTTTCAATCAATAATTCGTCTTTTTCTATCCCTATTCGGAGATAAAACGGTATATTATACAAATCCTCTTTGCCCTGACAGTATTCACATCCATCAACAGGCACTTTCACTTGTTTTGTGGCTACAAGTCTATCTTCGGGATGATTTTCCTCGTATCTTCGCACACAAGCCATTATATAATTTTCTAAATCAATTCTGTTTGCCATTTTAAAAATCCTTTTAAGGGTGTTTTAAGGGTCTGTTTTTCGTTCATCGTGTATTTTATCACTTTCGTGGTTAAAATGCCACTATGGTACGTTAAAATCGTTTATAGAGGTATTTATATCACTCTCTTTGCACTATGTTTTCACTTTTACATCATTTTTAGGGTAATTTACATCGTTTTTAGTGTAACCAATATGGTGCATTGTGTGTTCAATGGTTAAATGAGGGTTATGTGTATATATCTCTCTGTATTGTCTATATGTGTAGTGTGTATAATGCTATTTAATATTTAATTATATGGGGCTTTTGTTTTTCGTTACTTGTGTGTGTAATATATGTGTATTTATATTACTATATGCTGTCCCTTTTATTTTTTCGGTGGTTGAGTATTGATAATATATATTATGCTTTTATAGTATCTCGCAATGTATTGGCTATTATTATATTACTCATTAACCTTTTATTTTTTCGTTACTTGCAATAAACAGTATTGTGTATTTCTCTATGTCATTTTTTTTAATAATCTTTTGTTTTTTCACTGCTTGTATAAATGTGTAGTGTGTATCTGTATATCTCATTTATTGTTAACCTTTTGTTTTTTCGGAACTTGAGGGACTAATCAGGCGATTTTTGACTGATTCAGTCAACACCCCTGCCCCTTTACAATGTAAACGGCGTGTACCTGATTGACAAAACAATATTATTATAATATATCCGTCTTTTATTGTCTTTAATCGGCTAAAATACCGTTGTTTTCGGTGTTTTCTGCCGTTGTGATCGCTTTTAGTGTCGGCAATTGCCCCAACGATAATATGTTATTGTCTGCCGTATTTATGGCTTTTTGTCCGGGTGTGAGATTCCAGCCGTTTTCAACATTGCCAATTGCAATAGTGCCGACGGCTCCGGGACTTTCAAAGCATTTTTCCTTTAAGTTTTCCTCGCGTTCACTTGCTAACCCTTTTAATATATATAATCGTAATTGGTTAAAATTCTCACATTCTGATTTATTTATATAATTATAATCACTGTTTGTATTAAGTATTTTATACATTGTAGTATATGGTATATTACACAAATAACAATAATACATTATGCTAATTAGTTTATTATATTTATGCGATATATAACAATATTGATTATATATATCATATAGATATTTAATATTATATATATAATTATATCGTTTTATATTATATACATTTTCATTTACATCATATATCATTTTGATTTTTAATATATTTGTTTTGTACGGAAATAATATTGCACCCGTTTCTTGCAATAATGCTTTAAATGGGTTTATTTTACATTCATAAATATCCACGCCTTGTTGATCTGCCAAACTTAAAAGCGTATTTTCAATCATGTTATTTTTTATTATATATTCAAAATCCATCGGGGCAGCCGTTTCGGGCGTGTCCTGATTCATGTTTTTTTTGTCGTGATCTGGCGTATTATTTCCCATTTTTCGCTTTTTTCCTTGTTTGGTGTAAATTTTTTATTGTACTATACTACAATATATTGTGTATACTCTCCGATAACTCTACTAATACTACATTTTTCTATTTTTTTCTATATTTTTTTATAAAAATTTAAAAATAACTATTGACTTTATATATAGATATGTTATCATAAGTATAACAACACAAGAACAACAACGGGGATTTTTAAAAGCCACTTTTAAAGGTTTTCGGGATTCTTGCCAAAACTCACCCGAGAGAATAAACCGGGCGCACAATTAACAATTTTTAAAATATCGGAGGTAAAAAAACATGATTAGAACAAACAGTAAAAAGGCAATCGAAAACATCAGAAAATACATACTCGAAAACTTTACGCCATATTATGAAGGTGATGTTGATGAAAATGATTTTAAAAAAGTAGCTAAATACATTCAGGAAGCCATATATAACGAAAAAATCAAATATAATAAAAACGCCTGGTTTTATAGTAAACAAGATATTTTCAAAGACTGGGCGCAGGGTTTACCGTCTATTTTAGACACTTGTTACTATTACAACCGCAACGCCATTGATGACTTGGCAATTATACTCGAAGAAACTGAAGAAGAAAAAAACAAATACACACAAGAAGAAGCTGAAAATTTACTGACATATTTATTATACCGTGAAATTTACAAAATCAACTAATAAAAGGAGGTTTGACGATGGAAAAAATAACACTTTTTACAAGAAAATACAATAAAGAAAAATATACATTTATTTTGAATAAACCTTATTCGGGAGAGTTGGGCGTGTTAGGTTTACCTATAAAGCCGTATATATCAATAAAAACCCCCGAAAATAGTTTTGGATATAATGATACAATTTTATTTAATAAGGGCGTTCCCTATACTTTATATCGTTATATACCACAATGGATATTAAAAGCCGTTAAAAATGCCATAATAAAAAAAGGTTTGTCTGAATATATAAAATAGTGGAGGTTTTAAAAATGGGAAAAATTGATGCGCTTTTTATACTCGAATCAGGTTATATAAATATTGTTTCGGGCATTTATATTTACAAATCAAACACGGGCTTGTTTTTGCAGGTGGCAGCATTTCCCGGACTTTTAAAGGGTGGCAACTTTAAAATAAAAGCCACTACACCCGAGGACGCAAAAAAAGAAATAAAAGGCATTTTGTCGGAGCTTTACGGCGTTAGTTTGTCGGAACTATTGCAAGAAATAGAAAATATTTAATTTTTCGGAGGGTGAAAAAATGCAAAAATTATTATGTGTAAATACTGATGTATATGGCAATGTTTACAAGGTCATAGAAGATACAGAAAAGAAAAAAATAGAATATATAATTATTGATCGCATATATAATTCAATCGCTTATAAATGTTATGAAAAATCAAAAGAAAAATAAAGAAATTAAAAAAGCACTTGAATAAAATCAGGTGTTTTTTTATTGCCTTTTTTGTGATGATCTGGGAAAACACCAAAACAAATATATTTTTATAAGCATTTTAACGGCATTTTAACGCCATAAAAACCATTAAGGCATAATTTATATCTTAATGGTTTTTTATCGTCTTAAATAGCCTTATATGGCTTTTATAGGTGTATATGTTTACATAATAATATTTATTGTAAATTATAGCCGTTTTTGTGCCGTTTTAACGCCTTGTAAAATGTTTATGTGATACTTTATACCATAACGCACTTTAAAAGCCTTTAAAAGCCTTTAAAACACTTTAAAAGGGCATTATATCACGCACCACACACCACACAAAAAACACCCACAAAACACCACGCACCCGGAAACAATGCAAAATCCGAAAAGAAAAACATGGCCTGAAAAAGCCATTTTTCGTGAGTTCACGGCGAGTTCAAGACAAAAATCAAAATCGGACTTTTTTCAGGATTTCATTTTTCGAGGCATATATAAAAGGGTGGGGGGTTAAAAATCCGTAACAAAGTTTTGAAATTTTGAAAAATTTTTTTATTTTTTTAAAGATTTAATTCGATTTTGGTTAACTTTTATCCCAGATCATCACGAAAAATTGATATTTTAGTGGTTTTATGAACATGAAATGCAAAAAATCTGCAATTAAAGTGAATATTCCGAGAAAAAATCTCCAAATACACCCTAAAAATTGCAAAAAATGTGAGTTCAGGTATAGTTCAGAACAATTTTTAAAAATGGACTATTTTCAGAAAATCAGATTTTTGGCAGATATAAGGGGTAGGGGGTATCAAAATCGTTTACCTTATTTTGAAAAATAAAAAAGCCCGATGTTACTCGGACTTTCTTTCAAATGTATAGCCTTTTTTCTCTAAATCGTCATACAATAAACCAAGAAGATAACTGTGTTGACTTTTCTCTCCTGCTGCCGATTTAACTATATCTTTTAGTTCAATCGGAATCCTTAAACTTGTTACATGATAATTTTTCTGAAAATATCTTCTTGTTGCCTCTTTTTGTGCCTGACTATATGCCATGTTATGCCTCCTTTAAAAGTTTGTAAATTGTCTGTCTGCTCACTCCCATGCTATCGGCAAACTCTTGTCCCGTGATTTTTCGATTTTCAAAATCAATTTTTAAAATTTTGAATTTTTCTTCATCAATTTCTTTTTTCTTGTAAATTCCTTTTGCTTTTGCTATTGCAATTCCCTCGGCTTGTCTTGTTTTGATTTTGCGTCTTTCGATTTCTGCAACATAGCTTAAAATCTGCAAAACCAAGTCTGCAATAAACTTGCCCGTTAAATCCTTGCCTGATGTGGTGTCAAGTAAGGGCATATCGAGAACAACAATGTTTGCTTTTCTTGTGATTCTGCCCCATTCCTCAATAATCATATCGTAATCTCTGCCAAGTCTGTCAATAGAATGTATGTAGAGAATATCATCACTTGTTATCTCGGAAATCATTTTCTGATATTCAGGTCTGTCAAAGTCTTTCCCGGATTGCTTGTCACAATAAATCTTCTCACAACCTGCCTCTGTAAGACTTTTAATCTGTCTATCAAGATTCTGCTCTTTACTTGAAACTCTTGCGTAACCTATTTTCATGCTCTGTACCTCACTTTCTGTACAGATTATAGCATATTGACTTTATATCTGTCAATGCTTTTCGGTAAGAAATTTTCGTAAATCTACACCTGAAACATCGTTACACCACTTGTAAATATCAATATCTCTTTGGTTAACCTCATTCCATATAGCCTCGGATAATTCGCAAATCTGCAAAATATCATCAGGTGTTAGGTTTTCGCAATATTCTGATAAAGCAATACAGATACCTGCATATACTTTCAGGGTAATATCTTCGGATAGTCTTTTAAGTATGGCAGCAAAGTTTTTATTCATGTTTTTTACCTCTCATTGTAAGTCTTTAATTGTTGCGTTGTGATCGTCTATGTAATAATCGGCATAAACTTTCCGTCTATCTCCGTATTTTTGAATATTCCACGGAGTATTTTGGTTGTAAAAGTCAAATCGGATTCCTTGTTGTTTTATCCACTCTTTTGCAAACTGTAATTGTTTGCCCTCTCTCATAGTCCATAGGATAAACACATAATCGTTTTGATGTTGCCTGATAAACTCAACTAATTCGGTGTTTGGTGCTTTTATGATCGGATAATCAGTAAAAGCTAATGTATTGTCAAAATCTATGGCTATGATTTTTTTGCTTTCAACCGGGATAGTCCGTGATAAAGGTTTTCTCATATATCGTCATCCTCGTCAAATTCTTCATCGTCATGTAAGTTCTTTAAAAGTTTTAAAAAATCAGGGTATGTCTCAACTTGTTCAACAAGTTCATCATAAGTGTTTGCTTTTCTGAATCCTGTATGAAAAACCTCAACACCATCTTTATCCTGAATAATCATACTTGACTTTCCGTAAAGCATCCCTGTATATCCGTTTTTTGATGCGTATATAATAGTGTTCATCATTCTGCCTCCACAAACTCTTTAAAGTTTTCTAAAGCATTTTCGATTTCAGATTCAACCTCATAAGGACTTGTGTTTTCCATTATGTTGATAATGTTTGAAAGTGTTTCAAGGGATTTAACGGCTATTGTTAAAGCCTCGCACATTTCCTCGTCCGTGTACTCATAATTGCTTATGATTGTGTGGTTGTTATCTAAAGCATCAAGTGTTTCTGTTAGTGTCATTTGTCTGCCTCCCCATATTTAACCAATACGCATCTTGTTGTATCTGTAAGATATGTAGTTCCGTCTATAACAACTTGTATCTGTTCGCAATCTTCAAAATTAGACCATGTTTCAACCTTTCCTTCAACATATTCACCGTTAGGCAATAAGATATATCCATAATCGTATGTATAATTAAAATCTAATTCGTAATTGCATCCGTTTAGGACAAATACGAATAATATTGTTATTAGCAAAATCCTTAATTTTTTCATTTATTCCTCACTTTCTGCCTTGTCCTCGATTGCTTTTATTGCATCGCTTAACCCATCATGGTAGCCAATTATATATTGATTATCCGTCACATAACATTTCTGCTCAAATTCTTGTCTTGCCAAAACAGAATCAATATCAAACTCTCTGA
>Ga0326511_10000212_pt1 | contig 48485 bp, 57 predicted proteins | sample 0_2496_0518_D_FD_203701 | JGI IMG/M metagenome (GOLD analysis project Ga0326511, IMG submission 203701) | Bovine rumen microbial communities from UC Davis, California, United States - 0_2496_0518 | ecosystem: Host-associated > Mammals > Digestive system > Stomach > Rumen | place: USA... | reverse complement strand
AGCAGGCAAAGGGTGAATCAAGTGGTGCAAGAATATAGGAGGGCCATCAAGCAGAAATTGGCGAAGGCGGAGATTATGGACTTGGAGAAGTGAGGACAATTCTTATTTTGGTGGGTAAAAATATTTTAAAAAAGTATTGACAGGCGAAAAGATTTTGCATATAATATAGATACCTGACGGCAAAAACACAGGTAAGAGATTGGGTGACGAGAAATTGTTGCCTGATTTTTTTTGTATATGGATGTTGACAATGGAGGGTTGAGAGTGATATAATAAAGGCGAGGAGAAGTGTTAGTGCGGAGAGTTGTCTTCTTCTCGAGAAAATAAAAAACATCCTATTGGTATTTCTCTGATTTTGGTTAAAGATTGTATTTATATATATTACCTCCGAAGACTTTATATATTTTTATTTTTTTATGATTTACATATCTCTCACAATTTTGTATACATTTTAAAATATGGCATAGAAAACAGGGTTATTATCCTTTGTTCCCTGATACCTTCCTTCAAAACTCTCCGCTATTTCTTGTTTTTACCACTTGGTTTTTTCTTGTTTCTGTCCAAGTGGTTTTTTAATAGGGGAAAATTTTTAAAATTTCTTATTTTGAGGGGTTAAAATGCTTGACAAGGTGTCAAACGGTTTGCTATATTATAGGTAGGACATAAAGTTTTGCAGGAGTTCTTTATTGTCCGTATATAAGTTTTGTATGTCGATTCATAACATAACCTCTTAGAAATATTTTTGTATATATTGATTTATAATTAGATTTTTTATTCATATTTTATAGTCTTTTGATTTTATAAACACCCCTATACAAAAACTCCTGCCCCTTAGTTTACGCTTTGGCGAGTCGCTCTTTATGGTGAATACCCCTCACTATACTCGCTGAGGCGTTTTTTATTTTGAAACAGTGCGTGAAGTATTTGACAAGTGGTCAAACAATTTGGTATAATATAGTATATAGATAAGGAAGTTGGTGCCTTACATTTTTGGGGTTAAATGAACAAGTTTTTCTTTTTAATTTTTTTCATTAGGACTTGCGACAGCCAACAATTCTTTTGCCTATCTGCCTAGTTGCAGAAAAGGTTGGCGAGTTCGGTCTATTAAGTACCCAGTTAGGCCGTCTTGCTCTTTAATGGCGATTAGTTTAATGGTAGAACACAAGACTTTGACTCTTGATATGGTAGTTCGATTCTATCATCGCCAGCCAATTTTTAATATTATAGAATAATCGTGTAGGAGAGTTTTATGATTAAGGTTTTGGAACTTTTTGGAGGGATAGGGGCGTGCACAAAAGCTTTGAAGCGTTTAGGTGTAGATTTTAGTGTTGTAGATTATGTTGAGATAGATAAACACGCAGTAAACAGTTACAATGCAATGAACGGAACTTTTTTCAAGCCTCAAGATATTAGGCAGTGGGATAAAAATTTAGAAACTGATTTAATTATGCACGGATCGCCTTGTCAAGATTTTTCTTTGGCGGGGCTACAGGCTGGAGGGAACGAAGGAAGCGGAACAAGGTCTAGTTTAATGTGGGAAACATTGAGGATAGTTAAAAAACTTAAACCTCGTTATGTTGTTTGGGAAAATGTAAAAAATATTCTTTCATCAAGGCATAAAGTAAATTTTGATAACTATTTAAAAATGATGGAATCTTTAGGTTACGACAATTATTACAAGATATTAAATGCTAAAGATTTTGGAATCCCTCAAAATAGAGAAAGAGTTTTTGTGGTTTCGATAAGAAAAGATTTATTGAAAGATTTATATCCTCCTCAAAGGGTAGTGCTGGAAAGAGGTATTACAGATATACTAGATAAAGATGTATGTGAAAAGTATTTTTTAGACAGTAAAGCAGATACATTGAGTTTATTTACTCCAACTCAAACGCAAATGATAACTTCTGATGGAAATATTTATAGATATATAGGTAGTAATGTTGTAGACAAGTTTGAGGTCGGGGATTGTGCAGATATTTCTTTTCCTAATGGATACAATAAAGGTAATAGAGTTTTTAAAGGTTATTGTCCTTGCATAAACACAACTACCGTGAAATCTTTTATTGTAAAACTAAGAACTTCAAAAAATGTAGAAAGGATTAGAAAAATTACAAGTAAAGAATGCTGGCGTTTAATGGGTTTTGACGATGAGGATTTTGACAAGGCTTCTAAAGTTTGTTCGGATGCTCAATTATACAAACAAGCAGGAAATTCTATAGTCGTTGATGTTTTAGTTGCAATTTTCAAAAATTTATTATATTAATTATAGAAATTAAAGAGAGGTGTCTTTAAGTGAACAAAATACAGCAATTCAATATAGTGGCGTTAACTTATGATAGATTAAAAAACAATAATTTTGATTTAAGCGAAAGTTTGTTGGAGGCAGAGAGAAACGAAGAACTAATAGCATTGGCAGACAATGAATGTTTGCGTGCGATAAGACGAATAACCAAGCATAAATTCTCTTTTGATGGCGAAATAAAACTTGTTGAATTGTTTGATTTACGAAAAAGACTTGTAAAACAGAAAAACAGTGAAGAAAATAGGCGCAAAATCGCAGAAATTAATAATGAGATTAGAGAGTTTCTTTATATACCTGATATAATATCTATAACAGTCAAGAACAAGCGAAATTATCCAAAATTAGGCAGGGATGGTTTTAAGTTCAATGGGAAGCATTATAGGAGATTGCTTTGCTCTGCGGCTATGGCGAGAACTAACAGAGCCATGTTTTGCACGGACGAAATTTACGAGCCTCTTGACGAAATTTTAAGATGTGGGTGTAAGCAGGTAAAAATTGTACCAGCAAAATGGAATGCGTATTACAGTTTAATGAGTTCGGCTTCATACATTGTATCTATGCCTAGAGTGTGCGTAGTGAAAGATTTGGAACTTCCTATGATAAAAAATGTAGAATGGGTAGAAGATTGTAGCAAACCAGAAGAAATTGTAAATATAGACAAAGAGCTCAGTTTTAATTTATGGGACGGGATGGGGCTTATATCTCCAGAGCAGTCGAAAAAATGGAGCGAAGAAATTGGCTACGATGGAATTGCTGAATCTTTCATTGTGCGAGCACCTTTTATTAAGGGTTTACTTGCGACTTTTGATTTCCATAAATTTAGTAAAGAAGTGGCTCATACTGATATTATTAAAGATATATATGGTAAAGAGTATCATTGTAATGATATAGATGTAATATTGACAGAAAGTCAGTTTAAACTATGGAACGCTTATGATTCTATAGAAGAACACCAACAAAATATGAAAAAATATGGGCTAAATTGGGGAGTGACAAGGATTGGTGCACCAGAAATAAAGAAAACAATGAGGACCAATTATCAATTTTTGCAGGTGCTAGATATGAACGATGATGATATTGCGGAAGTTTGCAAACCTACAGTTGAATGGTTGCGTGGTGTAGTTCGTGAGAATTATGAATATAAACTTCTTTATTTGTTGGGCAAGATAGCAAGAGAGCCTTTGCCAGAGTTTGTTTGGGACAAAGTTCAGGACAACGCAATAAAAGCACTAATGATAGAACCTGATTTGATTAATGATACTTATTTAAGTGAAAAAATAGCAAGGTCTATAGAAAAAAAGACTAAAGAGGCGTACATTGGTAAACTTATTGTTGATGGTGGCTTTAATTTCTTGTATTTTGATCCTTATGCTTTGGCCGAATATGCTTTTGGTATGGAAGTTAAAGGGCTTTTGAAAGAATTTGAATTTTATGCAGGATTTTGGTCAGAGAAAAATAAGGACGAAATTGTTGCTTTGAGGTCACCGATGACTTGGCGTGCAGAAGTAAATAAATTAAAGTTGCTTTACACCGAAGAAATGCAAGAATGGTACAAATATTTGCCTAATGGCGTAATTTTGAATGTTTGGGGCAATGATAGAGATATATTTTCAGGCGCAGACGCAGACGGTGATACTTTGGCAACGACCGACAATGAGGTATTTTTAAGATGTAGGTATGGTGGTTCACCAGTATTGTATGAGCATAAAAAAGCAGAAAAGAATATTATAGAAAAATAGGTGATTAAATGAAAGAAAAAGATTTGTATAAAGTAGATGTGTTGGGTTTTAGTTCTAAAATTGGCTATATAACAAATTTGGGTACCACTTTTTACGAAATGCAGTCGCAATACCCTAAAGGAAGTAAGGAATATGAAGTTTTAAATAACCGATTAAAGTTTCTTTGTTGTGCTCAAAATATGGAAATTGACCATGCAAAAGGTATAATCACGCAGCCTTTACCAAAATGTTGGACTCAATATCAAAAAATAAATGAAGATGATAGCGAGGAAGAAAAGGCACGCAAAGAATTTGAAAACAAACTTGTAGTTGAGAAGCGTCCTGAGTTTATGAGATTTTTGTATTCGCATTACAATAAAGAGTATAAATCTTTCCAAAATGATTTTGACCGATACAGCTTGGTCAAATTCGGGAAAACAATAAAAGAATTAACCGACAAAGATAAAAAGAAGCCTGAAGTTCAGGAAATGCTTGCTTATTATGACAGGAAAAATCCTTTACTTGAAACAAATGGCGTAATGAATAGGCTATCAAGATATATGCAGAAAGAAATGAAGGGTATAAAATCTTTCAAGACGCATTGCGATAATGATTTAATATATAATAAATTATTTAATACTAATATAAGTATAGACAATGAGTTGCTTGACAAGATGCGAGAAGTATGGCAAGAATATATTGATTTCAAAAAATCTAAACAGCTTTCTACTAGCGAGTTCAGCACTTATGAACAATATTATAAGTCTTTGAGGAATTACTGCTTGGAAAATTTGTCTAGCGATATAAGGGAATTGGCGAACATTGCAGTTTATCTATGCTATAAAGAAAACCCTTCAAAGCCAAAAGATTTTTGTTGGGATGTTTTTGGTGCAGGTATAGTTGAAAATTTGAAAGAAACTCACGAGAAGGCAAATGTCCCTTATTTATCTTTTGATGGTAACATAGAGTATTTAGGAAATCACTATACAATGGGTGAAGTGGACTTGCACACTCTTGGTGATACTATGGATGATAGTGACATTTTTGCGGACTTAGATTGCGAAGACTCTGATGAAGATATTTTTGATTTGGAGGCGTAAATGTGGACTGCTTTATTTGTGCTAGCAATTATTTATTTAATATGGTGGAATAATAAAAAGTAAAGGAAGTAAAAAATGCTTATATTTGACGAAAAACAACATTTTGAAGATTTAGAAAAAAACGGTTTTGAAAAATACCCCAACAAGAGAGATTTGACCTGCTTATGCTTTGGATGGGTTTCTCAAGGTGCAAGGATTGAAGATTTAAAATTTCTTATGTATAATTTTTGTAAACAGTGGAATATTAAATTTAACTATGCTAAAAGCGAGTCTTTGCTGTTGGAAGTTGTAGATAGTTTTAAAAACAACCAAGAAAATGAAATTGGCAAGCATTTTAATAGTCGAATTTTAGTTTATGATAGTGAAATTAAAATTATAAAACAATTATCAGGCAAAAAGAATCAGAAAGTTGCATTTTCTCTTTTATGTCTTGCTAAATGGAGAAATTCTAATTATGTTTATTTGAACGACAGCAGTTCTATTCATTTGAAAGATGTATTCTCTTTGGTGGGTTTGAAAGATACTAGCAAAAATATGAGTTTAATTTTGCACTCATTAAACGAGCAGAAGTTTTTAGATGTACAGTTGAAGCCTATAATGAAATGTTTTATTCCTTGCATAACGACTGAGGGTGAACATTGTTTAGAGTTTGACATATCCGAAAATAGCATTAAGGAAAATCTTTTAAGCATTGTTGGGAGCGAGTGCGAATATTGTGGCAAATTGTTTGAAAAAATAAAAAACAATCAAAAATATTGCTCTGAATGCGGGAAGAAAATGAATATAATAAAAACCCTTGAAAGAAGAAGACGAACAGTTGTTTGATTCTAAAAAAAACATTATAAAAGACTCTTTTTGTGAACTATATATTTATATATAAATATAACTTATATATTATAGTGTAGTATTAAGTTTTAAAAAACTTATAATGAAAATACATTTACAGGAAGTAGCACAAGTGGAAGATTATTTGAAAGATAAAAAACTTAAAGTGATAGTTTCTCCTGTGCTTGCTGCTAGACTTTGTAATTTGGGTCATCCGATTTTGAAAATCAAAAAGAAACGCACAACAGTTGAGAACAAAAACTTAAATGAAACAGTTTTCTTGTTTGAAGAAACTAAAAAGTTTTTAGATGATTTTTACAAATTACTTAAAGAATTATAGAATGAGGTATTATAGAATGGAAAATTTGGAAGAAAAATACAATGAATTAAAAAGTAGATTTCAAGAGATTATAGAAAAAAATGCAATGCTTGATGAGAAATTAGAAAAATACAATTATAAGGTCATTCCAATTTTTAGTGTCGGACAAGAATTATTTTGTTTGAATGCGAAAGAAAGAGAGATTGTACCTTTGAAGGTTGATGAGATAATTATAAACAAATTTGGTATTGCTTATAGGGAGTATACTTCTGAAACAGAATTTAAGCAATTTCCTGAAGTTTTATGTTTTGAAAACAAAATAGACGCTAATGAGTCTTTGTCTAAAACAGAAACTAAAAATTAGTAGGAGCACCTTTAGTGGTGCTTTTTTATTATAGAACTTTTATTATAGAAGGTGATATTATGGCAAGAAGAATGAATGAAGGGCCTATTCAAGAACTTCCTCAAACTGAGATGTCTGAAATGGAAGCCTTAAAAGAAAAAATCAGACTAGAAAAAGAACAGCGAAAAGCTGAGAAATTAAAACAGGCAGAAGAAGAACGCTTAAAAAAAGAACAGGAAGAACGAAAACTTAAAGAAGATCAAGAAAAAGAGTTTCGTGATTATATTAAGGGTTTATTTGGTGACGGGTTTACTGATAGCGAGTATGAAGAATTGGCGAAAAGGTTTAATACTCTACAACAAAATTACCCTTTGAGAACCGCAATGCACATTGAAGCGTTAACTACATATATTAAATATGCCTTCAAAAGAGATAAGGCCATTGCAGAGGACGATATTGAGTCTGCAGACAAATGGGGGAAATTGGCAGCCAAACAGGCAACAGATGCAAAAATCAACCCTAGTCAATTAAGTGCAGCAGATTTAAGTGATGGTATTAGCAACTTTGGCAAATTAACCGAAGCTGTTGAAAGAGAAATAGATATAATACCTATATTGCCTAAATTCGCAACAGACCCTCAAGACTCTTTAGATTTTATTTTATGGCAATTTATTAATTATAATCGTAGACTTCAAAATTTGCCTGAAGTTAAATACTCTGAGATTTATTCTTTTTTAGATACTAATGTAAAAGATTATCGCAAAGAATACAAATTTTTGGTACCATTCCCAAAAGGCGACTATGAAAAAGATTGGGGCAAAAACTAATGGCTTCTTATGGTAAATTTCAAAGCGATAATAAAAAATATACAAGAAAGGCAGCGAGAGTTAATGTAAACAATCCTGACTTCAATCCTGCAGTTGATATGAATGGTATACAATTTCAAACTGCTTTGCAAAAAAATTTATATAAGTGGGTAGAATTTATTGCTTGGGCAAGGTTTTACCCTGATTTGTTTTATGATTTAATAACTCCTGAAACTGGAGCAAAGATTAGATTGGGACCAGACCAAAGAATAATTTTAAGATGTCTTTGTCGTTTCAAAAGTACATATTGCGTACTACCCAGAGGTTCTGGTAAAACGCTTATCTCTTTGATGGCCGCTTTTCACGCTTGCATTTTTTATCCATCTATTCAAGTGTCTTTGACTGCTCAAACTAAAGAGAACGCAGCAAAACTAATAAAAGACAAATATGAAGAACTATTGTCAGCATTTCCTTTATTAAGAAATGAAATATACAATACTAAAATGAGTAACGATTCTACTGAAATAGAGTTTCATAACGGCTCAAAATTATCAAGTTTGGCAAACGCTCAATCTAGTAAAGGTGCCCATGTCCAAAGAGGTATTGTGGACGAAGATAACTTGACGGACGAAGAAACTTATCTTGATGTTTTGGAACCTATATTTACTACAGTACCAAGAAGGACTGTTGGTAAAAAGTGTTTGGTCGACCCAAATGAACAAAATGGTTCAATTAGTCAGTTGACTAGTTCAGGCTATAGAGGTTCTTCTGCTTTTTATAGATGTTTAAGACATTTTGATAATATGGTACATTTAAAAGGCGAGATTTGTATTGGTTCAAGTTGGGAACTTCCTTGCTTTTTTGGTAGAGGCTCTACGAAATCTCAAATAATGAAGAAGAAAGATGAAAGCACTGTAACAGCTTTTGATATGAACTACAATGCAGTGTGGACTGGTGTTTCAGATTCTGCACTTGTGAATATTTCTCGTTTGTTGGGCTGTAGAACATTAAGTTTTCCAGATTTAAAAAGTGATGATTACCACGAATATGTTTTAGGCGTGGATGTCGCTAGGTCTGATAACGCAGGTAATAACCAAACTTCTATTGCGGTTTTAAAAATTGTAAGAAGAAAAGATGGTAGAATTAAAGAAGTCCAAGTGCCCAATATAATAACAATTTCTAGTACAATAGATTTTGAGGCTCAGTCTATAGAGATTAAAAGAATCAAAAACAAATATGATGCAAGTATTATTGTTGTCGATGAAAACGGTTTGGGACGGGGGCTCACTGACTCTCTTGTGAAAGAGCAAATTGACCCTTTAACTGGCGAAAGTTTGGGTTGCTATGATACTTTAAATTCAGAAAGGATTCCTGAAGTTTCTGGAAGCCCTAAAATAGTTTTCTGCTATATGGCTCAAAAATACGATAATGAAAGTATTCCTATTTTTATGGATGCTGTAGATACAGGGAAGTTAAGACTACTTGAGAAAAAAGAAGTTTCTTCTTATGCAGTAGCAGAAAAAAACGACAATCCAGAAAAACTTGCTCCTTTTGTGCAAACAGATTTTTTTGTTGAGGAAGTTTCAAACTTAAAATTAAAACATTTAAGCAATGGTGGACTTTCTATTGAAAAAGTTGTCGCAAAATTAAATAAGGATAGATTTTCTTCAATTCAGTATGGATTGTGGTATATAATGAAATTTATGGATAATAAACAAATAAATACTGGTGACGATTTGGAAGAATTGTCTAAATATATAATGTGGTAAAGGAGGTTGTATGTCTAAAAAAAGAAAAAATTATAAGTCTAGTACAACTACGCAACAAGAAACAACCTCAACTGAGATGCTTACAGAGGGACAAGTTTATGATGTTTTAAAGTTTGCTAGAGAAGCTTATTCTTACGCTTATGGGTCTGTTGATTGGAATAATTATTCTGGAACCTATACACCTTCACTAACAAATGAAAGATTAACAGAAATAGGTTTGGACCCAGAAAAACTAGACAAGGAAACTTTGGAAGCCTTGCTTCAGGATCCTGCAACCGATAGTCAAAGGTTAACAGGTTATAGCGAGTATTTGCAATTTACAGATTCTATTGCTAGAAGGTCTTTAGGGTATATGGGCAATTTGCCTGCTTTTGATTATTCTTTTAATTGTATTAATATAACAGACGAAAAAGAATATGATTCTCAAGAATATAAAGATGATTTAGCAATCGTGAAAGACTTCTTATCAAAATTTGATGTTAGAGGACAATTTTCTTTTGCTAACCGAAGGACTTTTGAAATTGATGGTTTCTTTGCTATTCTTCGTTTTGATGGGGAAAGATATGCTTTCCAAGAACTACCCCACAACTACTGCAAAATAACAGGGCGTACTCCTTCTTGGGGATACCAATATGATTTTGATATGTCTTGGTTTTTGCGTATGGGTTTAAGTATTGATTCTTATCCTAAAATATTTAAAAAAATGCTTAAAAGGGTTACAAAAGGTACCGATTTGGAAAATTATGACCCATCAAATCCTTTGAAAGACAGAAAAGGCGTTTATGCTTTGTGGGCTCAAACAAGTTCTTTACCTATAAAAGGAAATTTCGTTTGCTTTAAATGGAACAGCGATAGATACGCAATTTTGCCTTATTTAACTTCTATGATGCAAGACGCTGTAAATAAGCCTATGATTAGAGCTTTACAAATTAATCAAGACATTATAGCGAGCCAAAAAATTCTTATTGGTTTAATACCATTATTGAAGGAACAAAAATCAGGACAGATAAAAGATGCTTTGGCTGTATCTCCAGAAACTATGGGAAAATTTTTAGGACTTTTACAAAGAGGTTTAAGTAGTGCATTGAAAATCACTGGTGCGCCTTTTGAAGATGTAAAGCAAGTGGAATTTAACCCACCAACAAATAATATGTACAACGAGGCGACTGCAGTTGAGGCTGGAAATTCTGGAACAACTTCAAGATTAATTTACAGTTCAGATAGAATGAGTGCTACAGAAATTGAATACTCTGTTGGCATTGATGAAATGATAGCGACTTCAGTTTATCCTCAATATGAAACTTGGTTGTCTAGTATGGTTAACTTTATGACTAGTAAATATAAGTTTAATTTTAAGTTTAAAGGTACAAAATTTAAAGCAAATCGTAAAGAAAGGTTAGAAAACTCTTTAAAACTTGCCGACAAAGGAATAGTTGATTTCCAAGAAATTGCAAGTGCTATGGGCGAAGATATTTTCACTTTGGAAGAAAAAGTTGTTGCAAGTTCTCATAGTCCTATTTGGAACAAATTAAAATTATTATTAAATACTAATACTAAAGATAACGGCTCTAGTGAAGAAGTCGGAAGGCCTAAAGAAGAAATTGTTTCTGATAGCAGAGAGCGTAGCGATGATTATTTAGGAGAGGAGGTATAAATATGGGATTAACAAGTAAACCAACATTGGAAGCAGTACAAAAAGTTTTTGATAAATTTTTTGATTTAAACAGTCTTTTAGATAGAGATGTTTATTTATTAGATATTAAATTTAATATGCCTAAATTCCAAAAATACATTCACGAAGAACATAGTCATAAAATGCCTTTGCTTGCAGATAAGATACAAGAATTTGGCTCTTTGAGGGGAGATTTGTTTTATAGAAGCGAAGTCCCTGCTCATTTTGAAGAATATGTAAAAGTTTCTGATATGTTTAAAAAATATGTTTTTGAACTAAGCAGTTTAGAAGATATGTGTGCAGAAGTAATTAATATCGCTATAGAAAATAAAGACTTTATGTATGAAGACTTTATGAGAAGTTTTGAAGTCGAACAACTTGCTAAGTTTACTAAACAGGTTGCAGTTTTTTATCAAGCAATAAAAGATTATGAAAGTGCAAATCAAATTTTTAAATTTAATAAAGATTATGAGTCTTGGATAATAGACGAGTTCAAAGGTGGTGATTAAAATGCTAATTACGAACACTAATGAACTAATAGAAAATAAAGACATAAAAACATATAGTTGTGGAAGTCAAAGACTAAGTCACGAGATAATAACTAAACTTCATATTTGTCCTATAAATGTTTATACGCATAAAACGACAGGTAGATTAATTAATGTTTTTATAATGTCTAAAGATTTGTCCGAATTTTTAACTAAATGGACTAAAAACAATCCTAAATATAAAAAAGGAGGAATGACTAATGGCTAAAAGCACGACATTTGAATTTGAAGCTCAGCAAAATAGCGTTGACCTTTTATATGATGACGATGATATTATGATTGTTTCAATGGATATTTTTCATGTTGATGGCGAAGGTGAGTGCAACAGGAACAAATGTAATATTTCAATGAAAACAGCAATGAAGGCAGTAAAGAGTTTTTATAACAAACCTATTATTGCAAGATTTAATAGTAATTATAAAGATTTGGTTACAGATGTCACAGAGCACGCTCACAATGAAGAAGAAGCTTTTGAAATGAGAGTTGTTGGTCATATTCCTAGTGATGCTAGAATCCGATTTATCGAAAGAGATAATGGCAAAACATATTGTAATGTGGAAGGCGTTATACAGAAAAAATATTTACCTCAATTAGTTGATATTTTGGAAGATAATGACGGAGAGTTAAAAGTTTCAATAGAAATTAAGGCTCGTGGAGAATCTAACGATGACGATGTTTTTGTAATAGATTCTTTCATTTTGCAAGGTGTTTGTTTGCTTTCTCCAACGGTTATGGAAGGAATTGAGAACAGCCACTTGAAAGTCGTTAAATTTTCACAACAAGATATTGATACTATGAATGAAAAGTATATGGTTTTCTCTAAAACTCAAAAATCAGATTTTAGTATATATGATGAATTAAAGTTTAAAAAGGAGGAAAAACTAGTAATGAATAGTATGGGCGTTAATGATTTGCGTGACCAATTGTGGAGTCAAATTAATGATTACAAATATCATGATGGGAATTGGGACGGCAACAAATATTTTATTGAAGAAATTTATCCTGATGACAAAGATATTATTCTTCGTGACAATGAAACAGCGATATACTATAAAGTACCTTACATTGTTGAAGGCGCAAAGGTAATGTTAAAATTAACCGACAAAGTAGAAGTTGAAAAAGGTTGGCACGAAAGACCTGATAACGAAAAGAGATTCACTTTAGTTTTTGCTAAAGAAGAATACGGTTCAGGAAAAGAAATCAAAGTAGATAAGTCCGAAAAGGCTGTAAGTGATAAAGCTTGGGGTGAGGTTGATAAAACCGAACTTCGACATAAAGTTCTCAACGCTAAGAATTATAAGACATTGGTTTATGATGTTTACTTAGAAGTTGAAGAAGGGTGGGAAGATTCCCCAAGTGAAAAACTTAAATATCCTGTAATGCTTATAGAAGGTGACACTGCTGTATATTCGCGTTATGGGTTAGCCTCTGCTTTAGGATACGCTAAAGCGACAAACAATACTAAGGTTGTTAATAAGGTTGAAGAACTTTATCGAACAATAAATATCGATGAAAAGGAGGACAAAATGGACGGCGAACAAGAACTTCAAAATAAAATTGACGCAGACAATCCTGAAATAGAAAAAATTAAGGATGACGCTGACGCAATGGAAGACAACGAAAAAGAGAAACTTCGTGACGAAGAACAGAAAAATGCCGTAGTTGATGCCCCCGAAAATGACAAGTTGAAAGATGATGTCGCTTCGGACAAAGACTATTGGGAAAAGAAGTATAATGAACTTGAATCTGTACATAAAGAACTTGTGTCTGCACACAATGCTTTAGCAACTGAATATGAAAGAGTTAAAGCCGATTTGGGTGTATTCCAAGCCAAAGAAGATAAGCGTTCTATGCGTAAGTATCTCGAGTCTTTCAAGAGTTGTTTTTCAAGCGATGAATTTAATGTAATGGCTGAAAAGATAGAAACTTGTGCTAAAGTTGACTTTGAAAAAGAAGTTGATGACAAAGTAAAAGAATTTGTCAAGAAAACCTATTGCGGAAAAATGAGTTGCGATGACGATGACGATGAGTTCGACATCAAAAATTCTGCTGGCTTTATGAGGAATGATGAAAAGACTTCTTCTTTTGTCGGCGAAACTAAACTTAAAACATTGGACGATGTTTTAGAAACTTTTAAAAATTTATAAAAAATAAAAAATTAAAATTTAAGGAGATTTAAAAATGGAAAATTATATTTGTCAATGTATCACTCCAAGACTAAGCTCTGACCATATTGCTAAAGTAGTAGCTCCAGAAGGTGGACTTACTGCAGGTCAAGTAGTAATTGTTGATACTTTAGATAATACTATTGTTGGAAATATTGAAGTTTTCAACGCAACTAAGCCTACTACAACAGAAGAAGGCGACAATTTTAGTGTTAGCGCAAAATTAGCATTAGTTATTAATGATGGTTTTGAAACTATGGATGACGGTAGAAGACCTGCTGGTCAACCAAATTATTACACTGAAGGTTATCATTATAAAGAAGGAGAAGTTGCTCCAGTTGTTTTCTTGGATAGCCATTTAGTATTTAATATTAGCGAAGATGTTCTAGGCGCAGCAACTGTTGGTCAATTTGTTTACGCTCAAGCAAATTCTTATGACCTTGCAGTTAGTAGCACAAACCCTGAACATAGATGTTTTTTAAAAGTCGTAGCAATCTATAATACACCAGTTGGTGGAAACTTCGGTGGTGGTTTTGCTAAATCATACATTTGTGTTGCACAATAATTTAACAGGAGGAAAATAAAGAATGAAAGAAGTAAATCAATTAAATTTTTCAGCTGAAGATAAGTTCAATATTATAATTAAAAATTGTGCAGACTTAGCAGCTGCTTCAACATCTAAAAATTTCGGTGCTTATGGCATTATAGAAGATGTTCAAATGGACTCTGACAAATACAGAGAATTAAATGAAAAAGTTAAAACTTCAATTTTGTGCTATGCTGCTGAAAAGGCTGGCATTCCTACACCAAAAGATGCTACAGAAATGGCATTTGCTATGGATGTGCCTATGTTTAAATCAGTTTTAAATAGTATAATTGCTAGGTCTATTGGCGAAATGATGGCTACATATAGAGCACCTCAACTAGATAGACTTGCTCAAATAGATACTGTTGCTGCAGGCAACTCAATGACTTATGAAATTGAAACTAAGGCTTTACCTATTGCTCAAAAAGCAACTTATGGCTCAAATGTAACAATGGTACCAAGCTATGCTAAGAGTTCTATTACAGTTACTCCTAAAGCTTATTCTATTGGTCTTTCTTTAGACTTTATCAGAATTTTAGCAAATGGTTATGATTGGGGATATGCTGTTGCTAGAGTATACGCTGGTATGCTATTTGCTCAATACAAACTAATTGTAAGCAAATTATTTGATACCTCTGTATTAAACGGTACTCCTTTATATCAAGCAAACTTTGCACCTGCTACATATACTCAATTAGCTTCAGATGTTGCTATGCTTGCTGGTGTAGGTATTGAAAATGTAACTGCTTATGGTTCTCTAGTTGCTTGGAACGCTTTAAGTGCTCTTGCTACTCAAGGTGGTTTCACTACTAAGGACGAATATATTAGAAATGCTTATCTACAAAAGATTTATGGTGTAGATTCAATGATTTTAAGCGATTTCACAAACTTCGCTGCTCCATTTACAACTGCAAATGCTGCTTCATTGAGAAGTATTCCTAACAACTTAATTGTATTAGTTCCTGCAAGTGATAAACCAATTAAATTAGTTCGTGAATCTTATATTAGGGTAATTGAAACTCCTGCAAACGACAACAACTTGAATAGAAATGAGTATTCTTATTTCCAAAGCTTTGATGCTGCTCTTGCTACACCTAACTATTTTGGTCTACAAGGTACTGCAACTAACTAATTACTAATTATAGAAAACTTTAGAGAGTAGGCTTGTTTGTGAGTTTACTCTCTTTTTTATTATAGAAAAAAATATTATAGAATGAAGGAGGTGCTTTATATGGCACAAATTATAAAAAAAGAAAATCAACCAGAAGAAAAGGTTGAGATTAAAGAAAAAGAAGTTTTGGCAGAAGAAGTTCAAAACGATAGAATTTTAGAAGAAACAACAGAAGTAAAAGAAGAAAACATCCCTGAAGTTAAAGAGCTTGATAAGGTTTTGCTTCCAACAAAAGAACAGAGAGAGATTGACGCTTTAAAAGCTGACAACAAAGCAAAAGATGAAAAAATTAACGAACTTTCTCAAATGATGGAAAAAATGCAAGCCCAAATGGATGCTTTTATGAAGGGTGCAATAGGTAATTCTTCTTTATCGTCTAAACAAGATAGTGAAGATGTTTTGGTTGGTTGCAGATGTATCTATGGTGCAGTTCTTGCGACTTCTGATGATAGGCTTTCTTTCAAGTTTGAGTGTGATGAAGAAAAATATATGAATTCTGATGATTTGAAAGAATTGTTTAGAGATAGTAAGCGTAATGTAAAAGGAAACTTTGAAAACGATATATTCTATTTTGTTGATGATAAGTATTATAAAGAATTTAAAATCAAGAAAAGGGTAGACCTTTCTCCAGACAATATTGCAAGAATATTATGTTTACCTTCTTGGGAAATGATAGAAGAATTTAATGCTTTAACCAACAATAAATTAAACTTCCCTTTAATGCACGAATTTCAATATCAAGTCGTTAAAATGCTTGTAAAGAATGATAAGCGCTTATCTAACTGGTCTTATGACAATAGACACAAATTAGAGGAATATATAGGTCAAAAATTTGACAATTTACTTGCTTCTGTTGGAGCTTTAGAATTATTAGGTAGAAAAAAATATAACAAATAATAAAATGGTTTAGGAGGGCTTTGTATGGCTACAACTTTTGACGATATTATAGATATGGGTTTAAGTAGAGTGCAAGATTATAAATTGGATCAATTATATACAGTAAACCCTCAATACTTCCAAGTTATAACAGATGCCTTCCTTAAAAATCATTTAGGCGATTTTTCTTGTTGTAGGCAGTCTTTAGATTATGATACAACTACTCGTTCTTTTTATAGTTCTTTTACGACTCAAGAGAAAGATATTTTGGCTGACCTTTGGGTTTATTCTTGGTTGGAGTGGCATATAAACAATGTAACTCAATTTGAAAATGTTTTAACAGATAATGATTATAAAAGACATTCTGCAGCTGAGAATTTAAAACAAAAATCTGAATATTTTGATAGAATTAGAGAAAAATATAGTCAAAGAATGACAGATTATCAATTATCTAACTTGGCGAGCTATTTCGCATAAAGGAGGGTATTATGTCTTTAAATGTTTATAATGCTTATCTTAATGGAATTGCTCAAAAACCTGTTGAATATTGGCGCGAATTAATGCAAGAAACTGTAAATGACGATTGGGACAATGCTTCAACCATTGAAGAAGTTCAAGGACAAATTTCTAACGGGTCTAAAGACTTTTCATCTGAAGAATTGCGAGTAATGTCGGTAATAAACCCTAAAACTGGTAATGCTCTTGGAGATGATTATCGTAAAATCATATATAAAGATTTTGACAACGCTTCAAGATTTTTGGGGAAATATTATTCTTTTGGTGGAGAAACTTGGCTAACAATTAATACAAATACAAGAATTGGTGCCTCAAAGTCTGCTATTTTGCAAAGGTGTAACAATACTTTAAAATGGTATGATTCTAATGGGGTTTTACATTCTTGGGATTGTGTATTTCAAAGGTCTTTAGCAGGGACTTCTTTTGATTATGGAAACGAAGGTGTCCCAGAAGTTGACGCAGATTCTTTAATTAAAGTACAGCGCAATGATGAAACAAATTCTATTCCTGTAAACCAGCGTTTTATTTTTGATGGGCACGCTTTCCAAGTTAGACAAATAAATAATCATATTAGTGATACTTATTTAGAATTATATATCTTTGAAATGCAAGTACAATCAAACGATGATATAGAAAATGATATTGCTAATACTTCGGGAGAGATTACGCCAACAACAAACGAAAGCATTCTTTTGCCTGAATTGACAAAAATCGTAGAAGGCGACACTATTTCTTTTAATGTTTATAATTATATTAATGGTGTAAAAAGTGGCGACACATTTACAATTTCTACTAATGGCCCAGTTTTAGGCACAAACTATACGCTTTCTATTATTGATGGTAATAACTTTACTATTACAAATTTGGCTGAGAGTGGCATTCCTTTGGAAATAACTTGTGTAAACAATAACAATGGTAGTGATATTATTGTGAAAAATATTATTTTAGGAGGTATTTGGTAATGTCTTGCAATGATAATTATTACAATCGCTTTGAAGCTATTGATAATGCAACAAAAATTATTACTGATTACCTTGTTAGAAATAATGAAGATTTATGGAAGTTGCTTTATTATATCGAACCGAATGTTTTGCCCCTTTCTCAAGCAAACTTAACAAATGCACAAAAGGCGCAGATGATTTGTACTGACCCTTATGCCGTGAATGATAGTGTAGATAAAAGTGTTTTATTTCAAACTGTTTTTGATGAGGCTTTTAGCACTGCTATCCCTCAATTAAGATTTGAAGTAGGAGATATTGTCCCTATTGACCCTTATAGAGCATATATCAATATAGATTTTCAAATTATTGTGCCAGTTAAGCAAGATATATTTACAGCACCTTATAATAGTGTTGCTCGTAGGAGTGATGCAATTTTTAGAGAACTTGTAAAAACTCTTAATGGTGTAGAAATTCCTAATAGTTTATTTCATGGAAAATTATTTATGGATAGAATGGCTCCTAATGGTGCAGGTCGTAAGACAGGCTCTTATCGCCAACAAATGAATAAAAGTTATACAGGTCGTTGGTGTACTTTTGGCGTATTAATTTAATTTTAGGAGTAATATATGGAAGCGAACAATTATGAGAAGATTGTTGAACTTTACAATACTCTTGGTGGAGGAGAAGAACTTTTAAAAGTTTTTTATACAAACGACTACCCTATTCCTTTTAAATCGTTAAAAATTTATCCAGTGCAAATGGATTTATATTTTTATTTTCAAGTTTTTTCTCAATGTTTATTAGAACCTCACAAAACAAGTGGTGATATTAAGGCGATTTCAATGTCGTACTTGAGATACCTTTGCTATTTGGGGGCTGACAAACAAAGACCTGAAATTCTTGTATTTTTATCAGAACTTATTTCTATGGTTTTTAAAATTCCTAAATTCGTGAAAAACGATAAAGGTGAAAAAACTTATAATATAGACATAAATTTTGATGAAGCAATTATTCGTGTTGGTGAAGAAACTATAGACGAGAAAGAATTTGACACTTTTAGAAAAATTGTTTTGGAACAAAATGCTATAGAACCCCCTGATGAGTCTTTAAACCCTGAATTGGTAAAGGCTTATAAAGAGTTAGAACAATTTAAACAAAAACAAAGCAATATTAAAATGTGCGATATTGAAGGACAAATAGATATTGTGATAGCACAAACTTCTTATAGAAAAGATGAGATTTTAAAAATGACCATTAGAACATTTTCTCATTTGTTTGAAAGATTATTAATGATAACAAATTATGAAATTCAGTCTTTATTAACTCCTTATATGGAAAAGAAAGACCAAAAGAGTATTACTCATTATTTGGCAGATAATCACAGAACATTAAAAGAACGAATAGAGAAAGAATCTATGGATGAGAGTTCTTTGAGAAAAATAGTCGAAGGTCAATAGGTTGCAAAGACCTTAATTTGCAAAAATTTTTTAAGGAGAAAATAATATGTTAAAAAGATTTTTAGTTTCAGTTGCCGATGTAACAGCAATGCAAGGCAATAATGTAATCTTTACGGCAAAAACTCTTTTAAACTCAAGTATTTCAGTTGACTTACAATCTGACGAAATCTCAGGTGGTCAAGGTAATGCTTTACAAGCAGTATTTTTCCACTCTCCTAGATTGAACCTTACATTAGAGGACACTCAATTTAGACTAGAGTATTTAGCTTTAAATGCTGGTAGCGCCATTACTCAATCTGGTAATATTTGGGCAAATGAAGAAGTTGTTTTGAACGGTACAACAGGTACATTAGTTGGTACACCTATTGCTATAGACGGAGAAATCTCTGTTTATGTTGAATATAACAATACAAACTACACTTTACCTGTAACTAACAACACATTTAGCGTTTCTGGTACTGATATTCCTGCAAATAGTACTCTTTGTGTTTCTTATATGAATACAGATTCTTCTGCAAGAAGTTTAGTAATTCCAGCAAACATTATACCAAGCAGAGTAAGACTATTCTTAACTGCAAACCTTTATGGTGACACAACTGGTCAAGGTAATGTAGGTAAAATACAAATTGAAATTCCAGTTGCACAATTAACAGGTGCTCAAGAAATTAGTATGACTGCAGACGGTCACTCTACAACTCCATTGAACGCTATGGCTATTGCATATACAGATTCTGATGTCGTAGGTTGCTCAAATAATGCAATTTATGCAAGAATTGTTGAATTAATCTACAATACTAACTGGTATGATGGAATTTCTGGTATCGCTATAGAAGGTGGCGACTTCTCTATGGCTGAAGGTTCTACAGCAACTTTGAGAGTTTGGGCTATAAAAGGTGGCACATCATTCTTGGTAGACAATGCAAACTTAACATTCACTAGTGGCTCAACTGCAAATGCAACTGTTGGCGCAAATACTGGCGTTGTGAGTGCTGTCGCTGAAGGTTCTTCATTGATTAGTGTAGTTATAACTGCTAAACCAACTATTGAAGCTTCTTGTACAGTAACAATTACCGCTTAGTAATAAATTTTGTCACTCATTAATTTGGGTGACTTTATGACGATTCGCTTTAAGGCGTGGAGGTCGAAACTCGAAATTGTCAAAAGGAAACTTAAAATGAACAATTACAAATGCGTCAATGCAGAAAAAAGAGTAAGAGGGCTAACACAATCTATCTGGTGCAAAAAAATGAACGATTATTGCGTCTTGGTTAGGTTTTGCCCTACAAAAAGAGAAATTGAACTAACCTCAGACTCTCAACATTGCATTTACAATCCGAATGGAACTCCAGTTCCTAAAAATTAATTTTTTATTTATATTATAGAAAAAGGAGAATTATAGAATGAAAAAAGTAAAATTTAATTTTAAAAAGGTTGAAAACTTCAAAATAGAAATGGAAGATGGTCAAGAAATTGAGATGAAACCTTATATCTCAACTGAAGATTCTTTAGCAATAACAAGGCTTTGTTTGGACTACTTTGAGAATACAGGAATTGACTCTTTCCCTGCAATTCATTTGATTTATGATATGGCAGTGACTGAACTTTGCACTAATATTTCTTTTGAGGGTATAAAAAGTAAGACAGTAAAAGGCGTTAAGACAATAACTCTTGATTTGGATGCAGAAAAAATATCAAAATTTGAAAGTTGTGGCATAAATATTAATTTTTGCGAGATTAAGAGGTATGAACAGGTTTACAATGATATAATTAAAGCGATAGAATTAAAAAATATCTATATGGCTATTAATGGACTAGCAAAGAGTATTCCAACGCCAGATTCAATGAATGATATAATGACTAACTTAGTAAAAGAAGTAAAAAAGTTAAAAGAAAAAGACCCTGAACTTTTGGAAGTCGCAATAAAAGACCAGCAAAAAAAGGAATACGAAAAAATAATAAAATAAAAAAGGTGGTTTTATGAGCACATTCTATGTCACTAATGAGGCACAGTTAAAAGACCAGATTTTTGCGCAAATTTCTCGACCTTTACTTGCTTATTTGTCTGAAAAGGTTGTAAAGATAATGCAAAAGCATTTAAACGAGTCTGAAATTTCTACAAGCACATTACAAAAGTGCGTAGATTATACAATAGATTCTACAGGTATAGAAAGTGTAATAGAAATAGACTACGATTTGGCTCAAACTTTTGCTTATCCTCCACAATATGAGAAGAACCACATGGTTGAATGGGGGAAGTTTACAAATTCTCTCGGCTCATACGCAGGCAGTCAAAAATGGAATGGAGAATGGGTATCTTTTAGACTTGCAGAATGGCTAGAGTACGGAGGAAACGGTGTATATGGTAATCAGCCTATACCAAAGTCAAGCTGGTTTTCGAAAACAGAAAACGAGGTTAAAGCAAACTTAAATTCTTGGGTCAGAGAATATTTGCATAGTAAAAGATTAATATAAATTTAGGAGGGCTTTATGGCAGATTTTAGCATTAAATTAAAATCAACGATTGATACTTCTTCTTTGCAGGCTGAAATAAATAGTGCTGCAGGAAAGATTTCGCCTATTAAAATTAAGGCTCAATTAGATTTAACTTCTATTCAACAAGGGCTTTCTGGTAAAGCAGCTTTCCCTTCTGCTGTCAATATGCTTTTAACCGAAACAGACTTAAAGAGAGCAAATCAGTTCCAAAGGTCTTTACAATCTTTATGGTCTGAAGGAAAAATAACAACCGAAACTTTTGGTAAAGCAACTAAGAGTTTAAGTAATTTGACTTCTAATTTTAGAGAAGGTAAACTTAGCGTTGACCAAATGAGAGAGGGCCTTGATGGTTTAAACCAAAAATATGCAACTTTTGCAAAAACAACAGAAAAAGCAAAGAAAGGCATTTTAGGCATGAGCCAACCTTTAGGCGATGTCATTGCAAAGTTCGCAACTTGGTATGTTGTTGCAGGTTTAGTAACAAGTGCGATTAACGCTTTAAAGAGTATTGTAACTATTACTATGGAATTAGATAAAGCATTTACTTCTATTCAAATGGTTACTGGTCTTAATAAAGAAGGCATTGCTGCATTACGAAAAGAGTACATTGCTCTTGCTCAAGATATGGGCGTAACGGTTGATACCGTAACTGAAGGTGCTGATGAATGGTTAAGAGCAGGTTTGAATGTCGCAGATACTACTGAGGCTTTAAGAGCAAGTTTAGTATTGTCTACTGTTGCTCAGATGGATTCTGCTGAGGCTACAAAATATTTAGTAGCAATTATGAATGGTTACAACCTTCAAGCAAATCAATTAATTAAAGTTGTTGACAAACTTTCTGCCGTAGATATTGTGGCAGCAACAAGTTCTCAAGAATTAGGCGAGGCTCTTTCGTATTCTGCGAACTCAGCGCAGTTAGCGGGTATTAGTCTTGATAAATACATTGGTATGATTGCAACGGTTAGTGAAACTACTAGACAAAGTGCGTCAACTATTGGTAACTCTTTTAGAAGTATATTTACAAGATTACAAAGAGTAAAAATAGGTACTCTTGAAACTGGCGAAAGCATAAGTGATGTTGATAGAGTTCTTAAAGGTTATGGTATTGACTTAAGAAAAGTTACAAATAACTTAACCGATATGAGTTCTTTGCTTGATTTGCTTGGCGATAAATGGCAAGAATACACAGCAGCTCAAAAAAGTGAAATAGCAACGACCATTGCTGGAAACTATCAAAGGGAAAGATTTCTTGTTTTGATGGAGAATTACAATAGAGCATTAGAACTTGAACAAGTTGCTCTTGATAGTGAAGGCTCTGCTATGGCTAAATATAAGAATTATTTAGATAGTATAGAGAGTAGCGTTAACAGTTTGAAATCTGCATGGACTCAATTTGTAAATGAACTACAAGCAAGTGGAGCAATAAAAGCCGTTATCAATGTGTTGAAAGGATTGTTAAAAGTAGTTAACTGGCTTGTGGAGGCATTCCAAAAAGTTCAAGAGATAGTAAACAAAGTTATAAGTGTCTTGAAAATTGTCGCTCCTACGCTAGGATGGACTCTTGACCTTGCGGGTGGCAAATGGATAATTGACGCGTTAATGGGTCTTGGTGATGAAACGGAACAAATTGCTAAGAATACAGAACATTACGAATCTACTTTAGAAAAATTAAATCAACAAACTTCTTTGTATGAAGAACTTGTCAATGCACTTGCTGTGGATTTAGGTGAAGTAAATAGCGCAATATCTGAAAAAATTTCTTTAATGGAAAAAGAGCGCAACGCTCTAAAACAACAACAGCAATTACAACAAAAACTTTTAGCAGTGGAAAAAGCTCGTGAAGAATTAGCAAAGGCTAAACGCCAAAGAACTAGAGTTTTCCGTGCTGGTGTAGGTTTTACTTATGCAGAAGATACAGGAAGTGTTCAATCTGCTCAAGAAAATTTAACTAATGCTTTAAATGATTTGGCTGAATACAAATACGATTATGCTATTAACAGAGCGAAAGAATTTGTTCAACAATTAAGCGATATTCTTGCTTCTGATGATGTAACAGTTGGTTTAGAAACTTTATTTTCTAATTTTTCTGATTTGGCAGACACGGAATTTAGCTCTCTTTTAATGGATGCTAGAAGATTTGTTTCTGAATTTAATGCCACTTTGGCAAATTCAAATATTGACCCACAAGAAGAAATGACAAATGCTGCCTTGCGTGCAAAAATTTTGGAAGAATATTCTAAGATTTATAACGAATATGGCTTGGCTACGAGTGACGAGCAAAGAAAATTAGCAGAAAAAGCTATGGATGAGTTAGAGCGCAAATACCAAGCAACATTCAAAAAGAATGCACAAGGCACAAGAAGCTATGGTGGTGGTTTAACTTGGGTAGGCGAAAAAGGCCCTGAACTTGTAAATCTACCTTATGGCTCTGAAATCTTAAGCAACAACAGGTCAATGAAATTACACGACATTGTTTCAAACCCTAGTTCTTATTTGACGGGTAAAAATAATAGTAGTAGCAAAATTGTAAACATTAATGGATCTATTAATTTACCAAATGTTCAAAACGCAAATGATTTTATTAATGAATTAATGAAAATAGGAAATAACGGCGTAGTTTCTTTTAGATAATACATAAAGGGGGCATTAGTGATATATGGATTTTAATGCAGAAAGTGGTCAAAAACTTGCAGAAGCAATCGATAAAAGAATTATTGATGTTTCAAACCAACTATTCAATAACTCTGGTAGAGATAAAACCGTTTATGGTGTAGTAATAAAATCTAATAATGGTGTATTTTCTATTAAAGTTAATAATACTGAATATCATAATGTTCTTGCTTTAAGAAGTGTAGGCAATATAAGTGTAGGCGAAAAAGTAACTTGCCTAGTCCCTAATGGCAATTATAGTGATATGATTATTTTAGGGGTTGCTGATGGTACACTTCAATCTGGAGGAGGCTCTGGTGGAGAGGTTTATGACGGTGTATTAACCATTCAAAGAAATGGGAGCACTGTGGGGACTTTCTCTGCGAACTCTCAAATAGACAAAATTATCAACATTTCAGTTCCAACAACTGCTCAGGAAGTTGGGGCTTTACCTAGTTCAACATTGTATTGTGCTAGCGTTGATTTTTCTTTTGATGGCACAACATATAGTGCAACAATTCAATTAAAAGACCAAAATGGGAATAATCTGAGTACAGCGAAAACAGTAACACTTCCATTTTCTGGGACTGTTGTAAACGGTAGTTTTAATTCTTCAACAAAAATGATAGTTTTAGAAACAATGGGTGGTCAGTTAATTCAATTTAGTATTGCAGACCTTTTAACGCAGGTACAAACAGATATAACTAATTTACAAAACAATAAACTTGATAAAAGTGCAGTCATTACTCCTGAAGAAGTTGACGAATTGTTTCCAGAATTGGAACCTTCCACGATAACAATAACAGCAAGTTATAGTTCAGCCGACCCTTCTTATGGGGGAGGAAGGATAGTTCAGAATAATGTCACTTTAGCGACTATCTCTTATGATGGTACTCCAGTTACAGTTGATTTAGATAAATCTATAGATACTTATGTGTATAATTCTTATCGTAAATATACTACTTCATGCGGTATAGATGTGTTTAATGGAGAAACTAATATTTTAAATGTTAGTGGTTACAATACCCCTACTTCGGATTTGGAATTGATAATTCCTGCAGGAACAATTTTTACTTCAATAGTTCTTTGGGATAGCAACTAATGAAAAGCGTTAATTTTTATTTTGTTTTAAAAAAAAGGAGAATCTTATGGCTAAATATTTAGACGAACTTGCTTTAAGTGAACTGGTTAGCAATATTAAAGCTTTAATTGCTACAAAGCAAGATACTTTAACTTTTGATACTACACCTACAAGTGGTAGTTCAAATCCAGTTACTTCTGGTGGCATATACAACGCCTTGACTGGTAATGGAATATCTACTTTGTCTGGTAAGGGATTGTCTTCAAACGATTATACTGGTACAGAAAAGTCAAAATTAGCAGGTATTGCTAGTGGGGCGCAAGTAAATACTATTGAAAGTATTAAAAGTGGTTCTACTGTTTTTACCCCAGACGCAAATAAAGCTGTAGATATTCAAGGAGTAAATAATTTAACTAATTATTATACAATTTCTAATACTTATAATAAAACAGAAATTAATGCGATGGTTTCTTCTGTTTACAAACCAGCAGGTAGTGTTGCTTTTGCAAACTTACCAACATTAAGTGCTAGTGTATTGGGTAATGTATATAATGTAACAGATGCTTTTACTACGACTAATGATTTCGTGGAAGGTGCAGGTAAATCTTATCCAGCAAATACTAATGTTGTAGTAGTAAATACTGGCACAAGCGCAAGTCCTGTTTACAAATTTGATGTTCTTTCTGGTTTTGTAGATTTAAGTGGTTATGTACCAACAAGCAGAACAATCAATAATAAAGCTCTTACAAACAATATAACTCTTACGGCTAGTGATGTAGGGGCGTTGCCTGATGATACTACTTATGTTGCAAGCGTAAAATCTTTAAATACAACAGCAACGACTGCTCAAGCAACTAACGCTAGTGAATCTATTAGCGGGACAGGGACAATATCTTTGCATAAAATTTCTAAGACTGGTACTTATAGTGATTTAATAAGTGCACCAGCAAACGAAACAGCAGTAAGTGGAGGAACAACAGTTTCTCTGGTAACAACAGGTGACAAATACACTTGGAACAACAAACAAGACGCAATGACAGCAATAACGCCAGCAGAGGTTGATGCTCTTTTTGCTTAATTCTTATTTTGGAGGTTTTAAATGGCAAAATATTTAGATGATGCAGCCCTTAGTGAATTAGTTTCTCAAATAAAGGCGTTGGTCAATACAAAGTATACAAAACCTTCTGGAGGAATACCTGCTAGCGATTTAGCAGAAAGTTATTATTTAGCAAGTAACCCAAGTGGATATACTAAAGTAGAAAGTTCTTCGACCAATGGTAATATCAAAATAAATAATACTGAAACCACTGTTTATACAATACCTAGTAATGTTGCATATTGGGACGATACGGGAACTACAGTCCTTGAAACTACTTTGTTAGATAGTTATTATAACAAGACCGAGAGTGATTCTAGGTTTTTACATTCTTATCAAACAGCTTCTTATACCGACATTACTAGTGATGTTGGAGTAACTTTAACTCCTACTTCCTTGACTTTTGTGGTGGTGTATATAGATTCTAGTGTGTCAACAGCAATTAGCAATTCTTCTGGATTGAGTATTGAAATTTCTTCGGACAATGGAAATACTTGGACGACTATTACTAGAAGCAACTCTATTAATAGCTACCCTAAATTTGAGAGTGTTTGTGCATTAATTCCTGCAAATGTTGTATATAGATGGACGCAATGGGGAATAACAGCCAACAACACTGTAGCATTTAAACTAGAATTAAATTGAGAGGTGCTTTATATGAAAATAGGTATAAACAAAGATAATAAAATAGTGGGAATTTGGAAAGATAATAATTGCTCTGCAGACATAACTTTAATCAATGTTTCAGATGAAGATTTAACAAAATTGAGAAACAAGGCACCTGAAGATGAATATTTTTTAATAGACAATAAAGTAACTTTAGTGAAAGATAAAGCGACTATCATTAGAGATAAAATTTTAAAATTGAAACAACAATTAAAAGACTATGATTATATAGGAGTTAAAATAGCAACAGGGAGAGCAACTATAGAGGAATATTCAGAGCAAATATCTAAAATGAATCAATGGGCTAAAGAAATAAATGAATTGGAGGATATGTTAAATGCCAGCGAAAATAACTAATATAAAAGATGAAAATGGTAATACTTTGTATCCTGTAACTAAAACTTCTGCAGTATTAGACGCTAATGGCGACAATTTAGATATTCTTCTTGCAAGAAAACAAAACTCACTATCATCAAGTCAGATGAATGCTGTAAATAGTGGTATTGATAGTACTAAAGTAGCCAAAATTGCAGAAAATACACAAGATATAGCAGATATAAATACTGCTCTTGGAAATAAGCAAGACAAGTTGAGCCAAACACAACTTGATGCCGTTAATAGTGGTATTGATAGTACTAAAGTAGCCAAAATTGCAACAAACACACAAGATATAGCAGATATAAATACTGCTCTTGGAAATAAACAAGACCAGTTGAGCCAAACACAACTTGATGCTGTAAATAGTGGAGCAACAAGTCAATTTGTGACTATTAATTCTAGTTGGATAGTTAGACAAGCATCTGGTCAAACATATAATTATATTAATTTTATGGACATTAATTTTGGAACTACCAATGATGTTTTAGTATTATTATCTGTTCACAGAGGAGGTAATAATGCTGCTAAGTATTATGGTCAAGTAGAAATTAGATGCAGAGGTGGAAGCACTCCATTTGCAGTAACTTATTGTAATGTAGAGTGGACAGAGATTTCAGGATTTGCAAGTAATGACATAGTCGTTGTAAAAGACGCCAATGATAGTAAATTATTACATTTTTATATAAATACTGTTGCAAGTCAAGACTATTTCTTTAAAGTATTAGATATGTCTTCCAGAGATAAGTCTGCCGTTATACAAATAGAGAACTCCTCTGCGACTACTGTGGATATAACATCTCCCGATTATACTTCAATATCTAAACTCGCAATGTTTGAGTCAACTTCATACAAAGGACGTGCAGAACTATATGGAATAAATGCTGATATGAATATTGGAGTTGGTGATACCACTGTAACAAACTTAATAGAGAGAAGAAATAACCCTAAAATTAATTATACTTTAAATAGTGCACACACTGGAATAGTTGTTCCAGCAGGCGTTAAACAGGTTAAAATAACTAGTATAATGTGTTATTTACCAAAATCTAACAACGAAAATTTCAATAATGTTATTAAACTTAATGGGGCTGATTTACCAGATTACCAAGGTTATATTTATGTACAGGCTCCTATTGCAAATATTAGAACAAGTTTGTGTAATATTGTTGTGCTTAATGTTAACGAGGGCGATGTGATTAGTTTTGTTACAAAAGCACCAGCCACAGATACTAGTAATCCAGCCGTTTTACAAAAATATAATACACACTTCATTATTGAAACATTACAAACAAGCGAGGAGGGCTAATAAAAATGTACAACGAGGAATTAATTAATCAAATAACCGTTAAGAAACGTCTTTTACAAAAGTATAAAGAAGATATTGAACAAGTCGAATTATTTGGTATGCAACGAGAAGACTATGAACAAAAGAAAGAACTTTGCAAGAATATCATTGTAGAGTTGCGACAACTTGAAAAACAACTTAAAGAGCAAGAAAACACTCAAGAATAAAATACGCTTAAATTTCAATGTTTTTGTTTGTGGTGATAAACTAATCAAGAAAATACAAAACGCTTAATTTTGGGCATAATTTTGCCCTTAAAATCAATTATAGGAGGAAGTATGGCTTTAACTTTACCTTTTATTAATACAATTCCAGCATTTGATGCTACAAAAGGCACTAATTTGAATATAAATGTGCTTGGTGGGGATTCTATAACAGGTTATCAATATTTTTTGTTTTTAAACGATGGTAGTGACACGCCTTTTTATTCTTCAGAGATTTTTTCTGTTGTTGGAGATATTGCTAGCGAAAATATTCGTACTTTCCCTATTTCTATTCCTGCAAATGCGAGTGGGAATAATATAACTCTTATTAATAATAATACTTATAGAGTGCAAGCATATATTTTTAATGAGAATGAAAGTATTTATGGTAACTACGCCGTTTTTCAATGCTATGTTGAACCTTCGGTGACCTTGCAATACCAAAGTTTTGTTGGGCAAACTGTAGAATATGTAGACTTGGAAGAAGGGTCTATCATTCCTTCGTCTAATCCTAACTTGCAATGTATTTTTAACCCTCAAGATATAAATAGCGAGGCTCAACCAAACTCTTTAATGCTTAACCTTTATGGTATCCAAAATGGGCAAAAGGTTTTAATCAATTCGACTGGGAATCTATATAATTTTACTTATTCTCTTATTGAGGGCGAAATAAATTACACTTCTCAATTCCGTCTAAGTGGTTTTTCTATTAATTTAGATAAAATAAGTCCTACAGAATACGCCCCAAAGACTGATGCTTTATATTCTTCTTTTATTGTTGAATATGAATGCACAACGATAGAAGGAATGACAATTAGTGGAGAAATTAAAAACATTGATTGCTTTTACAATATAATATTGCACTCTCCTTATTTAAGTCTTCAAAATCTTTGTCAGAAAGGCGTGATTAAAATAACCTGTCAAGGACTTACTAGTTTGATGGGTACAAGCAATCCACCATTAGACCAACTTGTCTTTATTGACGATAGTGAGTTAGACTTGACTCAAAGTTCTTCTTGGGTTCAGTGGCAAAAATATTTCTCTTTACAACAGCCTTATTCTGTAGGAATTTGGTGTAGAGATATGCAAGACGGCACAATTTTGAATATGACAGCAACTTTTAGTGGTAGTGCATATATAACATTAACAAAAGAAAGTGAAGATTTTTATGATGAAAACACCAATACTTATATAAACTATACTTTTGTTTCTTTGAGGTCTGGAGTGGGGAATCTTCCACCATATTACATTGAAAGTGAAAAATTTTTAACTAGCACTATTGATGAAAATACTAAATTTTATATAAATATACAATCTCAAGACGGGTTATTTAACTTGTCTTTACAAAAATTAAATTAATGGGAGGTTTCAAATGACTTTTTCTAATTGGAACAATACAACAAATTATACTGTAGGTACTATAGTCACTTATTCTTCAAAATATTATGAGTGTATCCAAATCAATGGACCTAGTTCAACAATAGTGGAGCCAACAGTTACTGCGTTATGGGAAAATTATTGGAAATTATATGCTAACTTCCCTTCAAACATTCCAGCTTTGCCTTCTGCGACAAATCCAAGTTCTAATACTGACATGGTAAACATTGCAAGTTATCAAAGTATGATAAATTCTGGAGATTTTGCAGGTGCTCAAAGTTTTTTATTGGCAAATCCTTCTTTAGTTAGTAAACTTTTAACCGCAAGTGGGTATAATGCTCTTATTGACACTTTAAATCAAATAGTAAATTATTTAAACGATAATGACGGCTTATATAGAAAATTTATTAACACGAATATTAATGCCTACAAAGATATAAATGAATGGAATGATGAAACTGATTACGAAACAAACAATATCGTAATTTATAATTATAATGTATATAAATGTCTTCAAGAAAATGGGACATCTTCTACGGTATATGAACCAACGGTAACTTCTGGTTGGGAAAACTATTGGGTTCTTCTTGTTCAAAATCAAAAACAATATGTTGTTTCTACTACTCAACCTACAGGGCTTGTTGCTGGAGATATATGGTTTAAAGATGTGACTAACGAATAAAAATAAAAAGGTGGTTTTAAAATATGTTTTTTCTTCAAGGTTTTATGAGAGATTCTACTGCGTTAGACCCTATTGGGAATTTAACTTATGTAGATACGGTGAAAATATCTAATGCTATTTTTGACCACTTGAATATAGTGAACGGACTTGTGAACGATAGCACAATCCCTGAATGGGATGAAGATAACACGATAATGAATGCGACTTTTAACAATTCTATAGACGCAGGAAATTTGGGTGAATTAATAGGGAATGTTTCGTATTTGGAAATCCAAAGGAAAGAAGCAGGAACAGACAACTGGATTACTTTGAACAAAATATACAAAGATACAACTACGCAGACTTTTCAATCTCAATTTACAATGTATGATACATATAACCAAAATGGCGTACAATATGTGTATCAAATACTTCCAGTAGATTCAAGAGGGAATGAGGGTTTTGCATTGCAGTCCGATATTGTTAGTCTTTTTGAGGGCGCATATATAGCAGACGCAAATAATATTTTCAAAATAACTAATGAATATGAATTGACTAAACAAACAAATCAAAAAAGCGCAATATATGAACCTTTAGGCTCTAAATACCCTTTTGTAACTTATAATGCCGAAACCAATTATGATAGTGGCTCTTTTACTGCTGTATTATTGGCTCCAACAAGTCAAAATCAGTCGAAATCGTATATTGATAGGATGGCACAAGTCAAGTTAGAGAAACAATTTAACGAATGGCTAACAAATGGCAGACCTAAAGTTTTGAAAGACTTTAATGGCAGGCTTAAAATTGTAACCATTGTAGACGCAGTCCAAAATCAATACTATAAAGAATTAGGCAATGGTATTTGTAGTACTTCTTGCACCTTTGTTGAGGTTGGAGAAATGACTGAAAAATATATGTCTAAACTAAATATGGGAAATTTCCCTTTATATTCTAATAGCGATAATTAAAATTTAGGAGGTTTAAAATGTATTTAACTCAAAATCAAATAGATGTTTTAAATCAAAACCTCAGAAAGAAAAGAATAAGATTAGAACTTCTTGATAGTAATTTAAAGACTGTAGATACGATAGAAGGTCAAGCTATTGGAGGCTCAATTACTGCAAACGCAGATAATGATATAAGGCGTAGTGGCCAAATTGAAATGGCGATACCTATCAACCCTAGAGCTGCGCAACTATTAGACCAATTAGATGGTTTTACTATAGAATCTGGTGGTAAAATTTGGCTTGATAAATATATTAAAATCTTAGTAGGTATTGAAGATATAATGTCACCTACAAAAGAAATAGAGTGGTACAATAGGGGCGTTTATCTTATCAACTCTCCTGAAAGAGTTATTAGTGGTGAAGATTTTACATTATCTTTTGAGTGTGTAGACTTAATGGCAAAACTAACAGGTTCAAGACAAGGGCAATTAACGGGAATGTCTACAACTATTCCTTTTGGTTATTATGATGATAATAATGAGTTTCAAAAAACTTTAACTCGTGATGCTCTGGTTAGCGTAATTACTGAACTTGGAGGTATTTCTAAATACGAGATTTATCCTATCCCCGAAACAAAAATGTATTTACCTTACGATATTAAGGTTGGCATAGGTTCTACAGTTTATGATATATTAAAGAAAATTTTAGAAGTATTGTCAACTTGGCAAATGTATTTTGACAATGATGGGGTTTTAGTTATAGAACCAATACCTAGTGGTGAAAATGCAACAATTTACAATTTGCCTGAAGACCAATATATAAGCGATTCTATGAATTGCGATTTTGCGAATGTAAAAAATCAAGTCGTTATTTATGGCAGGTTGAATACTCTTTCTTATTTTGCAGAGAACTCTCAAGGACATCCTACAAGTGTAACATATTCAGGCAACTCTCTGATTTTGAAATATGAAGAAATTAACACTGATACTTTAAATATTGGAGGGACAACTTTTGGTTTCCATAGTTTAAATACTCCTAATAGTAATATTATTAATAATGTGAAGATATATAGTGGGAACTCGTTATTGCTTGATGGCGATTTAGTTAAGTTTGAAAACTCTAAAAGTCTTTTTGGTGTCGATTATTCTTCTTCTCAAATTGAAATAGGGATGTTTGAGCCAGATGAGATATATTTTATAAGAATTTTTAGTGCGACTCAATTTAAAAACAGTAGCGATTTAGATGAAATAGATTTAACTCAGCCTATAATTTTTGAATTTATGGGCAAGCAACAAGTTTCCTATAATTTAGTAAATGACAATAAAGACAGCCCTTTCTACATTAATAACAATTTAGGAAACAATAATTACTATGCAGGCCTAGCAAAAACCCCTCAAGGAAATAATCAAGGCGAAGGCTATGAATTAATACTTAACGATGAAGATAATCTTGTAACTTCTTTACTTGACGGAACAATAGTCACATTCCAAGCCAATGCGCTAAATTCTTATGCTAGTGGTTCTTCTTTTACTTTTATTAATATTAAAAGTTCTAATGGCACAACTTTAGCGTCTAATATTCCTTTAGTTCAAAATACTTGGGTTGTTGAAAATAATGAAAATGTTCGTCCTTTTATACAGAGGTCAAAAATAGATAAAGACTATACGATTTGGCTTTTGCGTTACGAAGAAATTTCAGGTTCTGGTCAATTTGTTCTTGTTGGTAGAAATCCTAGTGCATTAACTTTGGTTTTATCTAGTGGAGAATTTGATAACATTTATGCAGACCAATTAGCCTATGAGCGTTGCTTATTGGAATTATACAACCATTCTAATATGAATAATAATATAACTATAGGGATTGTCCCTAATTATTTAATTGATGTAAATTGCAAAATTACTTATAGTCATAACACGATTTTACCTAGAGGAGTTTACAATACTCAACAATTCTCAACGTTTGTAGAAGGTGATGACTACGAAAATTTAGTTTCAACAACCGATAATGAAATTTATACAAGATATGATGATGTAGAATATTATCTAACAAAAAGTATAACATATCCTTTGGGTGTTGAAAATTCACCTCAAACAATTACTGCAATAGAAATTTACGAAAGTGGTAATCTTGTAGGTAATGATTATAAAAATTAGGAGGGATTATGGCAAATATAATAAACTTAAAACAAATTAACGGGCCGTCTAATGATACTCTTATTATAAAAAAAGTAAAAGCAGCAAACGAAGTCCAAAGTGCAACAAATGCTCAAGTGGCAAAAGTCGTTCAATACGCAAGTACAGATTATAGTAAAGGAACAATAGACCAAAGACTTAATGCTTTGGGAGGATAAAAGGAGGATATATGGCAAACAAAACAGTTCAAATAATGCAATATTTAGGCGAGGGATTAGGAAATAATAATTTAATTCCAGAAACAGCACAAACTGCTCAGACAGCACAAACTGCTCAGACAGCACAATCAGCTACAATAGGTCAATATGCCAGTAGCGACACAACTAAAGGGACAATAGAACAAAGACTAACGAATGTTGAAGTTGGAGAAATTTCTTCTATTTCTTTGTCTAATATAGGAACAAATCCTATAATATCTTCAAACTCTGTAACAAGACAAGGCAATTTATGTATTGTAAAACTAATAGCATCTTCTTTAAGTTTCTCTGTTTCTCCGACTTTTGATCTTGGGACTATTGGAGAAAACTTTCGACCTTCCTCAACTCAAGAGTGTTTTGGGGGGGCTATTACACCTAATGGTTTGGTGTGGATGGATATTGATGTTTTGCCCAATGGTATTATAAGAATAAATATACGCCCTTATGGAGATAGCACCGTGTCAGGCGTTAGTATGACTATAGGATTTGAAGTCCCTTCTCGATCTTATTAAAGGAGATTGGTTTATGACTATTTTTAACAATATTCGAATGAAAGATATTTCATTGTCAGAAAAAACGCTTCTATCTCAATATAAACAACTTTGGCAAGCACAAAATTGGCAAGGCGTAGCAGACTTCTTAACAGCGCATCCTGAATTGAGATATAAAATTTTTGACGCAGAAAATTGGAACCGTATAGCAAACACTACTGCGCCTGAAGATATGATAGAAATAGATTATGATTACAGAAATGGAGATTCTAGTCTAAACTTTGACTTTGTTGATGATATTGACAATAATCCAGAAAATGTTTCGTATAATATTTTGAAAGACGCTCAAGACATAAGCGAATCTTCTATGAATTTTTATTATGTAGGTCAGTGGGCCGACAGTACTACATATACTAAAAACAATTTAGTCACTATTGACAACTATCACTTGTTTTATTGCATACAAACTCATACTTCAAGTAGTTCTAACAAACCAACATCGACTAACGGAAATCAATACTGGGTTTTATGTAAAGGGTTTTTGGGGAACTTAGGAAACGAAGGTATTATTGTTGCTCAAACTCAACCAGCAACGCTAACAAATCAAGATGTCTGGATAGAAGTCGTCCCAGAACCAGCCACTTTAATGAGTGGTTCTTTATTTAATAGTACTTTGGTCACTTTGGCTTCCGTTCCTTCAAATATAAATGGAATAGTTTTTACAAATACATTACCTCAAAACTCAACAAGTTCTTCTCAGTATAGGACAGCGATTGTAAGCGATTCAAGTTCTTCGGAAGAAATTACTGCATATTACAATGTTTATAGTCGAATAGTATATGTGTATTGCCCTAATACCATATATGCAAACTCTAATTGTTCATCAATGTTTGACAGTTTTACTTATTGTTCTTATTTTGATTTTAGTAATTTTAACACCTCAAAAATTACTAATATGAACTCAATGTTCGACAATTGTACTGCTATTCAAAACTTAAACATAGGAGGGTTCAACACTTCTCTAGTAACGGATATGACAAATATGTTTAGGTCTTGTACAAATTTAAGAGGAATATATGTAGATTCTTTATGGACTACAGAGAATGTAGTAAGTGGGTCAGGCATGTTTGTAGGGTGCACTAGTCTTAGTGGTATAGGAACTGACGGTAGGTCTTGGGTATACAATGCGAGTTATACAAGTTATTTATACGCTCAAATTGGAGATTCTTCATCAACTCAACCTGCGTATTTAACTCAATCGTTAAGAGTCATTCTCTTTTCTTCAGATGGTATGATTGGAGCTCCTACTGTAACTATTTCTCAAAACGGGAAAACTCTATTATATTCTGGAGCAGGATATTCTTCTATCAATATTGACCCTACAAAAACTGTTCAAATTGTCGCAGTCCCTAATGATTGGGACTATATGGAAATCAGAAATCAAGGAACTGTAATATATCAGCAAAGTTTCCATTATCAAAATCTCAATTATACAATTACTGCTGGGACTGTATTTGATGAATTGTATTTCTACTCAGAAGACTAATAATGGAGGATTATAAAAATGGCAAATGAATATAAATCAACACACACAGGCGAACAAATAGATGAGGCTGTCAGCATTGTTCTAGGAGAAGAAACCCCAGAATCTTCACCATTAGTTTTAAAGACTGATATAGAAAACACAACTGGGCCAAATCAAGACAAAACGATGAGTCAAGCGTCTATAACACAATTAATTCAAAATTTAACAGAACAAATAAACGAGCTTAGGACGCAAATTCAAAACTTGCAATCATAATATAAAATTACATTATAAAGGAGTGGGACTATTGACCTTTGCGAAACTTATACAGACAATGAAAATAAAGTTTTAAAACAAGTTGAAACTGGGATAATATACGGCTATAAAGTTATTGACATTATAAAAGGTTTTAATAATGATAAACCATATTCAAGATACACATACATTGAGGTTGACAAACCTAACAATATATAATAAAAATTTTACAAATCTTAATTTGGAGGAGGCTTTAAATGAAAGACTTAGAAGAACGAGCAAGAGAACTTGCTGAACAAGAACTTGAAGAAAAGAAGTTAGAAATAACCCCTCAAGAAGAAAAATCACAATCTTTGTCAACTCTGGCGACTGATGAAAAAGGGAATGTCGATTTAGGGAGCCTTAACAAGAAATTCCTTGAGAAACAAATTGAAGAAGGCAAAGATTTAACTGCGATTTCTACCGATTACGCTAAGGCTCAAGCAACTCACTCAATTTTAAATGATGATAGTGAGCAAGCGAAGAAGTATAGGCAGGAATTAGTTGAGGAGCAAAAACAAACACTTAAAGAAAGTTTTGTACAAGACAAGGTTACTCAACAAAAGCAAACGATAGACGCCAAGCAGAAAAAAGCTGAAGCGTTTTACAAATCAGTTCGTCCGATATTAGAATTTGATTTTTCTAATTTAATAAGAGATGAGAAATATTTGGGTCGTGCTCAAAAAGAATATAGCGACAGGTCTTATGGCATATTTTTAATGGTGTGTATGCTTGTCGTCTTGACCGTACCTTATTTCATAATTTCTTTCTTGTTGGCAATTTTTAATGGTTTAAACTCTTTGTTTTGCCAAATTGCGACTTTTGGAAAAATAGCGAAAGTTATTGCTTTAACGATTTTAATTGTCGGGCTCGCAGCTTTATTGTTGTATGCTGCTTTATTGGGTGTAGAAAGTATATTTGGACTTCAAATATTCCCTCGCCCTTAAAATAGGCTCAAAATTTAACGAAAAAGTTTACAATAAGTATTTATTCGATTTTTATGTAAACATTTAAAAATGACGCAAATTTTGGCGTCAAAAACGAATTTATTAAGGTATTAACAGATTTAAAAGTCTGATTAATATAATTTTTCAAAAAAAAGGAGATTTTAACAATGAGAAAAATTAACGAAGAAGTTTTATTTGCTGAATACGATAAATTAATAGCAGATAAAGAAGCAGTTCTTGCAAATCAAGATGCTGAAATCCAAGCTGAAAAGGCACATATTGATGCAATGGAAAATTACAGCGACAGGGTAAAAGAAATTTTATTCAAAGAAGTTTCTGCAGACATTGAAAATAAGTTTGCTGAACAAATGGCTGAAATTCAAAGCAAAATTGATTTCTTAGGACAATTCATTATCGTTGAAGAAGACGAAATCGTTGAAGAAGAAGTTCAAGAAGAAGTTCAACAAGAAGAAGTTAATACTCAAGAACCTGTGCAATTTTAATTTTATATCATAAATAGAGGAGATTTATAAATGCAAAAAAAAGATCTTACAATGTATTATGCTTTAATAATATGTGCCGTATTTTTCACTATCTGCGATTTAGTGGCTAGTGGGATGCGATGGTTGGTCGTTTCGCTTATTTTCTCCTCTATAACTATGATTATTACTTTTGTAGGTAAACATAAAACCAAAGCCCTTCAAATAGAGAAAGGTGTAGACAAGACAATAGACTTTATAAAAAGCAATTTCGACAAAGCAAATTTAATTCTTTCAATTATAGATGTTCTTTGCTGTGTTGTTGCTCTAATGATGGGTTGTTTTGTAATCGCTTTAATTTCTCGTAGCGTTTTGGCTCTTAGACTTATAGTAGTAATAAACAAATATAAAACAGTTTCTTATAGTATTATATTTTTTGTAATTTTTTATTTATTTAAAAGGAGAAAGAATTATATGGCAGAAAAAGAAAACGAAATTAAAGAAGAAAAAGTTTCTTTCTGGAAGAAAATTGGTAATGCTTTCAAAGTAGCTGGTCAATGGATTTTTGCCAACAAAAAGAGTATAGTAGGTACAATTTTTGCTGTAATATCTGGCGTTGCAAGCGCTATAGTGACAAACGCTGAAGTTATCTTTAGTTTGCCTGCATTGGTATTTTTAGGCATTAACTGGACTGCAGTGCTAGCAGGTCTTTTAATCTTCGCTGGCGTAGAAGTTGGTGTCGTAGGTAAAGGTTTTGAAACAATTAAAGAGTTCTTTGATAGAGTAAAAGTTCAAAAGACTGAAAAAATTGAAAAGAAAAACGAAAAAGTTGTTGCAAAGGCAGAAAAGAAAGCTGCTAAAATTGAAGCAAAAAAAATTGCTAAAGCCGAAGCCTTAGTTGAACAACGCAAAAAAGACGCTGAAAAGAAAGCAAAAGAAGATGCTGAAAAAGCAGAAATCGAAGCTCTTGCAGACAAAATGATGGCTCAAGAACAAAATAAACAATAATAAATAATAGCAATAATTAATTAATTATTATTATTAAAAAAAATTAGAGAATCACTTAAAAGGTGGTTCTCTTTTTTATGCCGTTCATTCTTTTAATTTCAAAAGGGTCTTGCATTATTTCTATTCCTTCGCAATCAATGCTTTTTGCTATTTTTATTAACAACTTATATGGAGCATACATTAGAATTTTTCGGTCTACAATCTTTCTCATCATATATTCTTCAACTTTTAATTCTTCGCAGTATTTTGAAAAAGTAAGGTTATATCTTTGTAGGTAATCTTTTAATGCAAAATAAAGTTTATCAGACATTTGAAAATAAGAAAGTTCTTTTTTGCACATTTCATCATGAATCATTTTTTTGTTCTCCTTTTATTCTTCCAATAATTTTTTTAAAGTTATTCCTATTAATTTGTATATATGCTCTCCAACATTGTCGCTTTTTATAAAATCGATTTGGAATCCATATTTTTTACGAAAACTAAGTAGAGAATTATACAACGCTTTTTCATTTAATTGACTATTGTATTTGTGATTTTTTATATCTTCCCAACTGCCATTTTCTATTACTAAGTACAAATTTGCGCCACTTTCTTTTGCTCTAATCCATTCGTTTTCAAAAGCACTTCTACCATCTCCAAAGTTGTGAGCAATTTCAGTAAGACCACTCCCTCCACTACCTTTACGCTCAATAGCAATAACATTTTCAAGAGAAACATCAAAAGGTAAGCCTAATTCAGGACACGCTTTCAAGTACGCCGAATAGTCGCAAAATTTTAACGCTTTACGCTTATACTCAATTCCTTTTTTATCAAAATATTTTAGTATATGTGAATTTTCTTGCTCTCTTGTATCATACAAAATGCAAACTTGTTTTACCAATTTTTCAATGTCTGCGTCTTTTAGTTTTAAGGTAACCTTCATTATTCTTCATCGTCCTCGCTATTATCTTCTTGTTGGTTATTTTCTTTATCTATTGCCTTCAAAGATAGAATGTAGGCGTTGTTTTGCTCGTCAAACATTGTAAAAAGTTCCATAGTTTTTTCGTTTTTCTTTTGGTTGTAGTGATAAGATATGACTTGAACATTTTGAGTGCTTAAAGGCTCTAATTTATCATACTCGTCTTTATCTAAATAGAAAGCAAGTTCATCTTCCTTTTCGAATTGATTTTGAGAATCTAGTGGTAATTTTATTCTGCTAGAAACAACAGTGCAATAATCTTTATCGAACCATTTACAGTCTATTTTGAATTGTCCTTCTTTAACTCTTATAATATAAGGGTAAATAGTGGTTTTAGCGTAAGTTCTTCCTTGACTATCTAATTGAAGTTCGGACTTGTCGTGTTTTTCAATTTTCTTAGGGTCGTAAGTAATATAATCAACTTTTCCCATAGGAAACCAAGTTGCTTTATCTTTGATTAGTAAACGGTCGCCTTTTTCTATTATTTTATTATCAAATTCTTCTTTACTTAAAAAAATTTGCAACTGATGATTTCTAAAAGACTTCGCAAGTCCTTGACCTACTTCTCTAATTTGAGCATTGCAGACATAAATCGTTGGCTCAGTTTCTTTTGTTTGAGCGTTTTTATTCTCAAAACTTGAATATTTTACATTAGAAACATCTGCTTTAAAACTTAATATTTTTGGCATTTCTATAATCTCCTTTATTTTTTAACTTTAAATTTTGGCTTATTTTTAAGCGTTTTTATTTTTCGTGAACTCTTTTTCAAGAAATATCGTTTCGTTGAATTTTGCCCTAAATTTTGGGCTCTATTTTAATGCTAGAACTCAAATTCGGTGTGAGGTTTAGATATAATTATTCTACCCACCAAAGAAGAAAGCTCTTTTTCTATCATTTCGACATTGTTTAGCCCACTATTTGAAATATGGTAAGCAACAAAGTTAGGAATTTTGTAATTCAGATTTTCCAAATACTCTTTTGCTTGTTCTAGTGATAGGTGGTTTTTGTAGCCTATTCCTACTTGCACGCCTTTCATTACCAAATTATTTACTATTTGTTGGCTATAATTTGTGTCTAGTATTAAACAGTCAATATTTTTGCCTAATTTTGGAATGTAGGTTGTGTCCGTAATATATGCAAATTTTTTATTCTCTACTTTACTATATATAAGAAAGCCAAAACAAGGGGCGTTGTGGATTAATTTCATAGGCAATATTTTCCAGTGGGCTAATTCTATAAGTTCTCCATCTTTGACAATTTCCCAAGTGATACAATTTATTCCTATGCGTTGGAATTGCTTTAAACTCTTGCTATGATCCTTATGAACATGGGTAACCAAAAGAGCGTTTAAACTCCTTAATTTAATATAAGGAAGTATCAGTTCGTAATTTATTCCGCAGTCCAAAATGATTTGATTTTCTTCTTTGTCGGTAATAACTACACAATTTCCGTCACTTCCAGAATGAATTATATTAGCCATCATAAAATATCACCCCCTTTTTATTTATAAGTTTTTAAATCCATTTAACAATAGTGTCACCAGTAAATCCCTTTTCCCAAACAAACCAAGCATAAGCGACAGCACTCCCTCCACCTGCTTTCATCCCTTCAAAGTCGCCATTTTTTGCACACATAATTCTTTCACTAAACACATAAATAGTTTTTGGAGGGTATTTGCTAAACAATTCTTTGTATCTTGATTTACCCTCAAGAAAGGTAAGTTTCAAAAACATACACACTTTTCTCCCCTCACTAACTAGAGATAATGCTTTTAAAACAAACTCTTTTGCACATTTGTAGGGAGGATTGGTAACTATATCATAATCATAAGAAAAAGACAAACAGAGTGGAGATACCTTTAGAAAGTCTTTAATTTCATTGAGTTTAAAACTTCTTTTAATAATATCGGAAGCATAAACTTTAAAACCCCTTTCTCTTAACCTTTTAGCGAGATGACCTTCACCAGAGGCAGGCTCCCAAATATAATCATACAAGTTTTCTACTTCCAACAATTTGTCTATCGCTTCAGGCGAAGTTGCGTAAAAATCATTGACTTCTCTTTCTTTGTCTGTATGGTTGCTTGCACCTAAAGTTTTATATATACTATTACCGTTTCCAGTCCAATCTTTATTTGCCACTACTTCCAAAGCCCCCACTTCTTTGCTTATTTAAAGGTTCATCATTGTCCGTTGTGTAATATTTAACAAAAACGCCTTGCATTAATCTTTCGCCTGCACTAAATTTTTGCACTTCATTGCCATAATTGTAAAAGGCAAATCCAATATTTCCGTCATTATCTTCATTGCCAAAATAAGTAGAATCTATAACCCCCGTCCCATTTGCTAACACAACTTTTCTTTTAATACCTATAGAACTTCTTATATATAATAATAAGACCATATCTTTTTCCATTTTAACTTTTATGTCTGTAGGAACAAAGACAGTTTCTTGCGGTTTAATTTCAATATCTTGAGGCAAGTAAAAGTCGTATCCAGCACTACCGCTATCTGCTCTTGTAGGTAGTTTTATATTTTTGTTTTTAGAATCTTTAACAATTTCAAACTTAATCATTTTTTAGCCACTCCCTTAAATTTTTTGCCATATTTTTGCTTGTGCATTTCCCATTTAGAACGCACCATATTTGTTGCCTAGATACGCCAAATTTAACGCCAAGAGTTGCTCCACTGATATGTAATCGTTTCATTTTTTGTTTTATTTGTATTATTTCTTCTTCAGTCAACATTAAAATTTTACTCCTTTTTTATATTTGTATTCCCATAATCAAACATACTTAATTGTTGTATTTTTACGCTTCTATTCTTTGGAATTTTGCCACTATCAAACTCTTTTTTTATTTTATATAAATCTTTATTTGGCTTGAAAGGATTAAAACTATCCTTCTGCATATCTACCAGCATTTGGAAGTATTTAGGGTAATCTTTATACAAACAATACAAGTCCCACATTGACTGCTTAATGCAAAACCAACAGCCTGCACGAAAAGAATTTTCATATTTAGGCGAAAGCAAATCTTCTTGTCTGCACATTTCCATTGCTTCAAGTTCGGTAATACCAAAGTCCTCCAAAGTAATAAATTTTAACTTACTACTCTCTCTCTCTCTCAATTTTGCAATTCTCTTTGGTTCATCGCTAGCAATACCAACATATTGAACAATAGCAAAATCTTTCTTAAACTTTTTAATATAATTGTCTATTGGGTCAAGTTTTAATCGACCATTACACCAAGCACCTATTGTAAAAGGGAACCCATATTTGTCGCCTTTAAAGCCCCCCCCTTTGCTTCACTGTATAAAATTGCTCACAAAAGTTCTTTTTAGCGGTAATATTCTCAATTTGGCAATTATAACCATTATCTTTAAGTAGTTTGTTTATTCGCTTTTCTGCTTGTGGTATCCATTCTGCCATTTTTGGATGTTCGCCACTAATTTCTTTATTAAACATTATTTGACAGTGAATAATGTGGTCTAGTGGTAGTTTGTGCTTTATTATGTATAACAACAAAGCGGTACTATCTTTTCCATAACTCAAACTTAAAATATGTTTTGTTTCCATATTTACTCCTCATCAAACATACCTATTTGCGTAGGTTTTTCTTCTATCTCATAATTGCAAATATAAACTTCATCATTATCACTATTTCCACGACTAAAAGGGTTGTAATTTCTTTCAAGGTGAAAAACTTTCCATTTATTCTTTTCGCACCAATCAATTAAGTGTTGATTTGTTTTGCCTCGATTTGAAAAAACATTACTTAGCCCCCATTTAACGCCTTTAGCGTTTAGATTCTCAAGAATTTTAAAGAGTTCATAATCGCTTTCTATTGACCATCCTCCAAAAGCACGCTTTTCATTATATACGGCTTCTGTATTGAGATAAGGGATGTCACTATATACAAAATCATTACCATCAAGAAGTGAAAAGTCAAAATTTAAAGCATCTTCATTTCTCACTTCAACATTTTGGAAGATCTTGTGCATATCACAAACGCATTTGTAATTTTTCTCATTGTAAGAATCTGCGCCACTACTTGCATTAAAATCACTATTAGTATTAAATCTTATTAAATGATTAATAGAATAACAAGAAAGTAAAAACAAATCTCGGTAATCTCTTTCTTTAGATTTATTGTAGTCTTCTCTTAATTTATTATAATTTTCTTTGCGCCTTTCATAGCCTGAGCGATTTTCTCTTTCTTCTTTTTTAAGAGAGCAAGAATCTAGTCCGTACTCTAAAATTTTTGCTTGCCAATAAGCATTTAATTCTTGAGGGTTGTTTTCTTTAAACATTTTTACAAGTTCTACAATATTTGTATTAAAATCATTGTAAAGGGTTTTTTCTGTGCCCTGATAATTCATAGATACCGTACCACTTCCACCAAACAAGTCAATAAAAGTTTTACAGGTCTTAGGAAATAATGGAAGAATATGTTTTAAAAGTTTGTATTTATTACCCATATACGGTATAGGACTTCTATAATACATTATTTGTCTTCCCTTTCTTCTTTTTTCTTTCTTAATACTTGGTCTATAAAAAATTCTTCATAAGACATTTCATCACCGACAAAAAGGTCGTTTTTCAATTTCTGAAGTTTAAACCTTGCGTTAGTTTTTCCTTGTTCTTCATTTCTGAGTTCTTGACACGCCATTTCGAGAGCTTCATACAAATCTTCTTTTGTAAGTTCTTCTTGATTTGAGATTTCTTCAGTATTTTGTTTTCCCTCGCATATTAAATCAATTAAAAATTTTTTATCTGCTTTGCTTAACATTAGTTTTTATTCCTTTTTGATTTTATTATTCGTTTTCTAATTCTGCTAAAAATTTTTCAAAATTAAAATTATTGTAGTCTATTTTAATACCTTTTTCTTTTGCAAGTTCACATATTGCTTTTACGCAAGCATTTGGTTCTCCAGAACCACGACAATAATCACAATAATTCATATAACCGCAAACACAATAACCAGTTGTTGGGCCAACTTCTTGACTTTGAGTATCACAATACTTTTGCAACTTGTGTCGCCATTTTTGTTTTTGATATTTGTCATTGTTTATCAATGTGCTCTTTGGCATATTTTTTACTATATCAAACATCTCTTGCATTTCGTTTTACCTCTCTTATTTGTATTATACCAAATTGTTTGACAATATGTCAAGCAAAAAGGCAAAGTTTACGAAAAAAAGTCCAGAATTAACTGAACTTTGATAATTTGTTTTCCCAACCTAAAATCATTCTTGGAAATAGACACAACTAATATAGCAAATATTTGACTTAATGTCAAGTGTTTTAAGTATATTTATTAAAATTTTTCATATAATAATTAAAATTTAAGTTTTCTCGTACAATTTTTGGAAAATAAAATAAAAAATACCCAGCATTTTTAGCCAAGTATTTTCGTTTAAAGCATAAAAAGTCCTAAATTTTAGCAATTTTTCTATTGTAGGCGTAAAAACTATTTAAGTTTTACCAAGATTTTTTTAGTTCCTTCATTGTATGCAGGTGAGCCATCAGGTCTATCTACTGGTTCGTATTTATCTTTATTATCTTTATATTCAGAATACCAAATATCTTTAGTTTCCACTTTAGTTTCAACTTCTACAAAATCATTTTCGCTAGTATCTTTTTCCTTACCCTCAAGAGAAGATTCAGCACTATCATCAATCACAACTTCGTCCTTTTCGTCAATATCATAAGTTTTATTAGGATTTGCTTCACCAGAAACATCCCAATTCATCTCGTCTTCGGTTGCGACTAGACTCTCTTGAAGACCTACAGGGAAATTGATATAAGGTTTAAAGAAAGACCAGAACTCGTGTGCGCAACTCTTAAGGCACATTTTTTTGCAGTCGCTATTCCACACATTTTGAGTTTGAGCTGCATTTCTTGCGCGAACTAATCTATTTTTGTCTACAATAACAGTATAAGGGACTAGTTTCCCGTATTCTTCCACATAAGCGATATAATAAGCCTGCTCAATGTTTTCAAATTTATTACGGTCAATATCAAGATTTTTTATATGTTTTGTAATTCTTGTAAGACCTAAATCAAAATCTTCTTCAGTTTCGAAAATGTCGCCTTTACAAACAATGTCTTTTTTAAATCGCACAATTTTTTTAGTGCTGTATCTCATCATTAATTTTTCTTCGCCTTGATATTGTCTGCTTATTTTTACAGTTTTTAAACCTGTATTTTTGTCATTTCTTATATCTAAAAATAATTCTTGTTCGTTTATTGATAACTGTAATTTTGAGCAATGTTTAACTTGCTCTAAGAAGTTTGTCATATTCAACTCGCTTGCCTTTATTCCAGATTGAATACATCTGTCGGTCAAGTTTGTGATAATAGACATTCCAAATTCTCTTTCTTTTGGAGTAAGAGAAACTTGTTGGGTTGCAATTAAGTTGTTGAAAGAATCTCCCCATTGTTTTACAATTTCTAATTGATTTTGAGAAGTTATTAAACCCTCACTTTGTTTTACTTGTGGTGCACTTGTAGCCATATTTTTAATCTCCTTTATTTTTTATTCTTTTATTAAAATGGTAAATCGCCAAAATCGCTAGCAGGCAAATCTGACTTTTCTTCTTTGTTGGTATTTTCATTATCTTCACTTGGGTTTTTAGCACCCATAAGTTCAATATCTCTAACTAAAATATAAGTTGAAGTTCTTTTTTGCCCATCTTTTTCCCAAGAGTCAATTCTCAAATCTCCAACAACGGCCAACTTTGTTCCTTTTTTAATATAAGGAATTACTACTGCGTCAACGAGTTTGCCTTTTACCCTGCAATCTATCCATTGAGTTTCTTGGTCTTTGCCCATTCTTTGAGCAAGGCTGAATCTGGCTTCCTTTCCACCATCTTCAAAAGTTTTTATTTCTGGTTCTTTTCCAGTGTTTCCTGTTGCAAAAATTGCATTCATAAGTTTTCTCCTTTATTTTTTATTTATCTTTTTTGTAGGTCTATATTGATTTAGCAAATCTTCCTTGCATTTTAATTTGCTTACACACAAAAGCAATTCTTCCATATTTGTGAAGTCAAAATTTTTGATTTGGCGTTTAACTTCAAAGAAAGATACTCCACCAAAAGTTTTTTCGTTTAATTCTTTTAGTAATGCTTTATCTTTAATGCCTAAATTAAAATAAGTACGCATTAATTCATCTCTACTTTTTACATCTTCCTTAAAATTTGCCAATTCTACTTCTAATTGTTTATTCTCCATTTGTAGTTTTGCTATTGTGTCAATTAATTCTTTTTTTCTCATCTTTTTAGTTCTCCTTTATTTTTAATTTTATTTTTATTCGCTTAATTTTAATTGCGCAAGTACTTTATCGCTAATATCTTCTAGTGGTATTCGTTTGCTATTAATACATTCTCTTTTGTATTCTATACATTCGTTTATTTCTTTCTCAAATTTTGCACGGTCTAATTTTACTTTGTAGCCATAAAATGTGTACAAATGAGGGTCTAAAGGCAAATCTTCACCTTTTCTGATTTTTTCTTCTTGCTCATCAGTAAAGAATACATATATAAGATTTATATCATCGCATTTTGATAAATAACCATAAAATTGTGCTTGGTGCTCATAATCATCATTAACAAAATTTTTCGTTTCGTCCAACTTGCTAATGTTTTTAGATTTACATTCTACAACTTGTCTTGAGGGTTTTGTAATTGCTATATCTATCATCCCTCCCAATTCTTTATTACTTCTAAAATTGTCAAAATTGATTTCAAACTTATCCCAAAATTGTATTTCGTACTTTTTTTGTTTCAACAATTCTCTAACTATAAGTTCGGCAATTTCTCCACGCTTAGTATAAAATGGGTCTATTACTTCTTTGTAGGCATTAAGTATCATTAACAAAGCATCACCACGCTTGCGAAATTTATTTGTCCCTAGCAACGCGGTCATATTCGTGGCTGTAATTTTTTTGACTTTTTTCAAGTCTTTGTCTTCTAATTCTAAAAAACCTTTATTTATTCTCATTATTCTTTCCTTATATATTTTTCTATATAGTGTCGCTGTATTATTTTAAGTAATTTTCAAACTTTAGATTATTCTTTTCACACAATTCTTTTATTTTTCTTTTGTGTTTAAAAGATATTTCTCTATCTGTGCTTTCCCACAAACTAATAGAAGTTTTTGAAACACCCACAAGTTTAGCAAGTTCAGACTGCGTCAGAATCAAGTCATCTCTTAATTTTTTTATATTCATAATTTATCCTCCTAATTTTATTAAATTACTTATTTTATCTCACAAAGCAGTTCTCAGCAGAGTAAACGCTTTCTATTCTTGTAGGTTTAAAATTACCTTCAATGCCTTTTTCTACTAAGACTTTATTTAGAGTGAGCAAAATAATCGTTTGGTTATC